>JAAUYH010063516.1_pt1 | contig 19680 bp, 19 predicted proteins | sample 7278061 | NCBI WGS metagenome assembly JAAUYH01 (sample SAMN14350203, study PRJNA611818) | marine sediment metagenome | isolation source: surface marine sediment (0.6m) | place: French Polynesia: Moorea | collected 2018-08 | reverse complement strand
GATTGAGTGCGACAGTCTGTTTTAGCCAAATACTTAAGCTTTGTCGAATCAAATCTGCAGACAAGAAAAATATTCTAAAACTTGTACAATATCTACACTTTCAGACTTTCGAACAAACTTATTGTGAGCAGGAATTTGAAAATTCATCTCAATACTATTGACTGAAGAATATTACAGTAAGATCATTTGCTGCTTAGATTTACTCCGTTCGATTTTTGTTTCGCCGCCAATCGAGTACTTAGCTTACTTTTATATCAAATATCTAGGAAAAAACATAAAATTCAAAAAATTCAATGTATTTCTTTGTGATATGGCTTGAAACTCCGTTAAGCACCGTCATCAAATGATTCAGGACAGCCAGCGAGAGTAATTGCGTTGAAAGGCAGTGCTGTTCTATTTTGGTCACTCGTACAAGTATTCTGTTGGATATTGCCTGATATGAGCCTGAGGAAAAGAATTGAATGAAACTTGAATCAACATAACTTTCGAGCTGTTGTATGCAGGGGAATAAAATTTGTATTTATGAAAAATAGAGGGATGAGGCTTCACCTAGAACGTTATACGCTTGATCTTCTGATTTTTCTGGGGGCAATTCATTTCATTTTAATGTTTACAATCTTTCGTACCTTTGATAGCATAGTAGCATTAATATTTCTCGTAGCTTCTGTAATTGGTGACTTTGAAATGTTCAATACATTGCATTTGTTCTGAATGCACGCTATGTTTGGCGTAACTCAAATGAATTAAGAATAAAGGAAGAGGTCAGTAGATCGTGCGGACTAATTTATGAGTCTAAGCTTGTTTATACATTAGTCGCCAAACTTTTTAAAGTACTCTGTGGCTGTCCAACATGTATACAAGCGGCTGCACCGTACTTCTGATAAATTGAAAGCTCCGATTACTGGTCTATATGATGAAAACCATAATAGAGCAGCATAGATTCATACGAAAAATCACTCACAGATGATTGGAATGGAGGTAACAGACCAATTCTTTTCGTTTATGCATCACAAATCAAAGCATAACTTTTGACTCCTTAGCGGGACATTAATTACAATTTTCGGATTTTGTTTGCTCGAAGTACAAGTATTGTACATATTGAGCACTTCTGTGACGTTACAAGGCGCTCGTCGAAAACATAAAGAGCAGAAATTTTGCGGATCGTTTCCAGTCACTCTCCGGTAATCTGCTGCCTATTGTGCTTTCGTTAAATAGTCATCGGATAATAACTCATCTATGAAAATAATGTTAGAAGTGACATTCTCAATCTTTCCGAATCAAATAACAGACGTTTAATCACGAAGTATTCACTTTAGGTTCAGTATTTCTGGTAGACTGTTGAAGATGCGTATGAGATGTTTGTTTGATTTGTTTCACATTTTGGTTACTAATCTTCGTGTTGCCCGACCTTAGCAGATCGATTACCATTCTATGTTGCTGAAATTGGCGATTCCATTTCAAATTGAATAATTAGAAAGAACGGTAGGGCCATATTTTTCATCCGGACTGTATTTTGAACCTAAGCGGCTTTACGACTGTCAAACGATCCGTTCCATGGCAAGGCTATTTAAGTTAGTACGGTTCTAAGCAACCCATATCAAAGGTTCTTTTCTACCTCCATATCCGATATACAATGCTTTCGTAGGCCTGGTGATGCAGATCGTTATTGGCAACATCTTCGGACCCACGGCTAATAGTATTACCTTGGTAATGCCAAAAAGCTTAAAAATAACACAGAATTCTTATTAGCCTGAATCGGAGACGTTGTGGTCGCAACGTTCAAGTAAGTGTAACAAATAAAAACCTCATGCAACGTATGATAATGTGAAACTTAATAATTGCAACTCATTCAATGAACAGATGATCTAGACGCAACTCAAGTCTATTCAATGCTTTTCGTCGACCCTGTACATAGCTCGACTGATTCCAGGTCATAAGAATGTGATTTCTCACTGATCCAGTAAGTTTAACCAATTCTTGTCCAGCTTCTACCAGCGAATCTATTGTCTGGCTCGAAAAGAAATATCTAGTTCATGTTTTTGTTTTAGGTTGTTCTATTTTACGAAAGGTTTCTCCCGTATGTAGTCTTGTACGGTTCTGTACTTCTATGACGCTTGACACGCGAAAAGAAAAACATCTGACTTATGCCATGCATGGATTGCCTCTTATTTCAGCTGTTTGTCTTTTTCACCGATGAAGAGGTGCTGACGGAAGCCCTGTCATCATGCCAACAAATTCGAACGTAATATATAGCAATAATTGCGACCGCTTATTTCGAAGGAATCATGAACTTGACATGCAGTTTTTCAATGAACGCCACAGGAATAGAATTACTTCAGAAAGCGAAAACCTAGAGGTGCAAATGTCTTTGCGAACGACTCAGAATAAACCTATGAACGTTTTTCCGTTACCATACTACCAAAACCTATATCCACATAACATAGAATAGTTTCTAACTCTAGACAAAGGCACAATAGTTATTCTGTACCTACGCTTTTACCTCACCATGATTTAACCCAAATTAGTGCAGGGCAGTACACGTAACCTGTACGTTCAACCTCTGCAGGGCGGTACTGCGTAGGTTGGATAAAGGTGAGGAATGCTGTTCCCCTTTTAGAATTTCCTAAAATTTCTGCTCGTTATTTACAATGCTGAATAGAGAGGGGTGCACTCCGGAACAGAACTAAATTATCTACTCCGAGGGCATTACTAGTCAGCAAACCGTAGTTGGTTTTCGTGGTTGTCGTTGGGCTGGGCTTGTCTGCAGCGGCGCAGCAGCATTCCTCAATACAGTATTATACAGTGCTTCGATCCTTCAACACACTAATCGCAAGGAGAAATCGACACCTTGAGCCGAAAACCATTTCCGGTGGATACAGTAGCGAATACTGTAACATTTCAACGAGAAAAAGAACAATCAGAGCTTCATTGTGAGTACAGAAGAGTGAGTGGATTGACTGCAATCAGTGTCTTGAAGTTCGTGTGGCACAGAGCGGCAGAAAGATAATGGGGAGCGCTGTAAACGGGTCTGACTGTACGGGACTTGGAGCTTGTGCATAGAAGCACCAGCAAGCGAATTCACTCCACGCAATGCTCCCACAGTTCGACCTGTCATCATGTTGGGTATACAGTACTTTTACTGTATTCATTTCGAGAACGAATAATCAAGGCTAATCGGTGAACTGCTACATGAAACTTTCCCATTAAAAACATCTCCGAATCAGGGGTCTTTCCGGACTCATGCTGAAAAGTAGGAAGCGGAAAAGAGGACAAGAGCCTAGGTAGAGTAGTTTCATCTGAGGAAGAAAATGAAGAAGGTACTGCTCAATACTGGTAGTTTTCATCTCCGTATTGTATTGAGTAAAATGAGCAACGCATAGCGCTAATCTGTCTGTCTCACGTACAGATGTAAGGGGCAAGTCGAAAGTTACAGGTGCAGGCCCAGCAAGAGTGGAATCATCGGGAAAGTTCGGCAATCATAGAGGTGTGTCCAGCAATTACTGCTGTAATACTGTAAATATATAGCAACGCACACTGTGCTGCACTGTACGCTGGGTACCGCACATGCTGTGCTGTACTGTGTACCCCACGCGATGTGTCAGGTCTCGCCGATTAACGCGTTCCCACCTACTGTAGCATGCTCGGATGTGTTGGCTCACCGCTGTGTCGTCGACCAGTTCATGGCACTCGTTTCGTCCTCATTTTACAGTGAAATGTTGTGTGACGAGACTCTCAACGGAGACCAGATCATGTCCGGGAATAGTGGTGATAGCGGGAGATCGGACATTTAGTCGAGATTCTCTAGGTCAACCAACGGTTTCGGTTCTCGTAGATTGCAAATCCGCCATCGCGTGCTGTGCACGAATCACAACTGAATTACATGCACCCAAACCCTGACCACCTAGCAATCCACATAATGCGATTGTAAATCCGAGAGGAACGGCTTGGAAACGCGCGTTCCTGCACTCCCTGACACACTTCAACTATGTCCGTGCATGGTGGTGGCGGCCGGCTACTGGATGAACACTTCTACACCTCCAACCCTAGTCGCATTTTACAGTACACACCCCTGTTCCTGCTGATGTTGGCGACGGACCTTTCCAAACGAGCCTCGTCGTGAACAATAACAGTAACTACACGCATCGTGATGTCCTTGCACTGTTGAAAATGGTTTTAAAAACCAATCTTCATTACTTCTTTTACTCAGCATCTCCACCCACAACACCAACTTCAACGTTAGCAACATGACTCGCGGACTGCTTCTCGTTTCCCAAGTGTTTGCTTTGCTCTTCATCGCTTCCAATGCACAGGTATCATGCACCGGCACGCTATCATCACCAAACCCCATTACAAGTGACGTGACTGTGCCGGCAGGCGCATCTTGCACACTTACTGTGAATGTCACTGGCTCCATTAACATTGAGAACGGTGGCTCCTTCGCCACTACTGGCGTGGTGCAAATCAATGGCGGTATCGGTGGTGAGATGGTTAGCAATGTGAATCTCGGTGGCACGGGAGCGATTAATGGTGGAGTAGTATTGTTCGGTGCAAATACTGTCACGATAGGCTCGGGCGTCAACGCAGGGAGCGTATCCGTCGCGAACGGTAACATTGTACTTTCCGGTACTGTCACTTCGTTGTCGTCATCGGAGACAGGTACGGTCTCTGTTACAGGCGGCAACATACTTGGTGGCGGATTGTCGAAGAGTGGTTCTGGCGATGTATCGGTTTGCGGTGCTACGATTTCGGGAGGTATTTCATTTGTGGAAGCTGAAAGTTCATTCAGAGCTGTGGCTGGTGCCGGCTGCGCATCAAGCTCCATCACCGGTACGATTGGTATGGAGAAGGGAACCGGAGATTTGACGATTTCGGGTGTCGAATTGATGGCGGCTGATCTCAACATCGTCGAAATGACCGGTGATGTCTCGATTAGTGACGCCGTGGTATCTGATATCGGCGTGTCGACATTGACTGGCAGTTTGACGTTGAGCGCGGCGGCCGATAGTGACACTACCCTAGAAGGAATAACAGGCCCTATCACAGTGACCGGATTCGAAGGACAAGGTGACTTCGGTATTGTCGGTGCGCAGTCGTCGATCACCATCAGGAACAGTAACTTTGGCGACGAGAGTGTCGGCATAAATGGTGCGGCGGGCACGATCACGATGACCGGGAACTCGAACTTCAGCATCGGTCTCACCAACAATCCCAATGTCGTGTTTTCGAACAACGACGTCATCAATGGCGAGTTCTCAGGCAATACACAAATCGCCATCAACAACAACAAGTTCACGAACTTGGTTTGTTCGGATAACACGAACTTGTCAGGTAGCGGGAATATGGCAACTTTCGTAGATGGCCAGTGTACTAGCGTAGTTTAGTTACAGTAGCACTGTGAATATTGAGCTGCGATTGTAAAATGATCTAAATGGTTTGCTCCAAACTCATTGTCATAGCTGAACTAACTCGTCGATCTAACAAGACTCTATTGAATTGCCGATCCTGGGGAAATCTCAACTTTCTCGATATGTCACGCAACTCAGATCTCAAGCAACACTTAACTCACATCAACAGTTGACAGGAAAATAGTTCAGGCTGTGATCTTTCTACAGTATACGATTGTGAAGCGAAATGTTTTGTTCTTCAAAGGTTTGTTGTTCGATCCCTTCACAAAGAAGTCGCACGGTAATTTTTTACACACCTGTAAGCAAAAAAACAATGTTCGAAATGTTGATGAAATAAAGTTCACCGGCACAGATTTCCTTTCCTACACTGAATTCGAAGTGAGTGAGCTTTTCCCTAAGTAAGAAACAAAGAAAACTATTTGGCCTTCAGCTAAGCATGAGGCATCGTTGGTGATGCCATACACTGCCAAGTTTACAGGTTATTGGGATCGAGTAATAGTCTACCATGGAAAACTGTCTGGAGAGCAAAAGGAAGTAAAATCCCAGGGACAAAATGGTGCTAAGAAAATGTCACCTAATTTCAATTGCGTTGAACTCGAAAGCAACTTTAGGAGGGCAATTCTTGTAAGACTTTCGCTTTCTTTCACCAGAGATCTAAAAGATAGCTGAAATGTTAGGATGGTCAGGAGTAACACAGCGAAATTAGATCGTTCGCGAACTTACTCAGAATATGCCTAGCTTATGTATCCATTGCGTGCAACAAATAAGCTTTTTGAGGAGTTATCAATCAGTCCACGTCTCTATTTTGTTCAAGTTGTGCTGGTGCACAACTTTAGTTTCATTGATCAGCTCCTTTCGGCACTGTTCATATTTTGTCTTTCTTAGCTTAAACCGGTTCACTTTTACCCAGATTACATTAATTCGTTTGACACTTCCTTTCTGCAATTGCTTCTCTACTCCATGCACAGCGTCTTCGTGAAACAAAAATTTCCAGTTACGCTTAAGTGTCAAGGTAGCACATACACCACGAGTCACTACTGCCGTCGTCACATGCCCGTATATATCATTGCGACAGGAAGTGCTGCTCTGGTCAGACAAGAAGAATCAGAACAGAGAAGTGCCACAAAAACCTCTGTTCTGGTGTTGTCCCGCGATGTCACTAGCGAGATGAGATCGTGCCATTGTTGCCCCATGCCGTGTCTACGGCTGTTTTGCGCGGCTCGTTTGAATCTCTGCGCGGTTTACCGACGCAGCGCGCGAAGCTTGTGAGTGGATAAATACCATTATTCTCTCCGATCCGTTCTGTCATGACACTGAGGCCATCCAGCTCTCTGTCAATCTCGCAGTGCCTACACGCTTGAGTCAAAATAATAAATGAGCTCTGAAACTGTCATATAATGCCAATGTGAGTCAAACAAGCAATCAACTGCTAATTTGCGCATTGAATTGCGTGTTTTCGCTAAGACCTGCTGTATTAGAAATATTCTCTCTGACTGCGTCCAAGAGGATGACAAATTTTTAGAAATACTGATTCGTCGGTAGAGGCGCACACAAACGCAATACCCATTAATGAATAAGAACAAAAGTGTCGAAATAAGAAATTACTAAATTACTAGTTTACTAACTAGTGTTAGTACAATGTAATTAATTAGCAATTACATTGACCCATTTCTACATGCTAAACCGTCGTCAACTCTAAACCTAAAAGAAGAACAAGTCGAATTATCTGCTACGCTCACATAGCTACACCAGCCTGACGTTGAGACACGAGGCGATAACAGGAGCACGCACTATTCGCATCACTACCACTATCGTACTATTCCTAACCTATCTGTCGCCTCGGCGTTGACTCAATGGCGACAATTCTATCGCCCAGGCGTGGAAATTGCTACTACTGTTTTACCATCCTGTTCACAACAAGGTGAGGACTCGGGACCCATCGTAAGCAGAAGCAGTGTCGAACCAAAACTACGAAAAAGGTTTAGACATAAATGATGCTACTTTTGGAGTTACAGAAGGTTCGGCTGTGATTTTTTCCTCGTTTCTTGCTTCTTCCACGAAAAATGCATCAGTTTAAATATTACGCTGGATCTAGTGCATTGTATTTCTTAGCCAAAAGTAAATGAATATTTGATTTCTAGTCCAGGCGCGTTCTACAGCGTCCCTTAGAAATAAAATATTATAACTTAATGTAAGAATTCTCAATTTTAATAATGGTCGGAATAAATTCAATTTGTGTCAATTACATTATAACTAGTATTATTACCTCTCATTCAAGCATAAATACTGTTTCTACTTGATTATCATGATCAATTATTGGCCAGAACAAACAGGAAAAATCGAATTCAAGTATGAAATCGAACAAAAAGGCACCAAAATTAAGTATCCGATAATTTCAAATAAGTTCCTGCGATTAAAAGAATTGATTTTTTCCGAAAAAAATCCACATTTTGACTTATGTGCAAAGTAGTTGAGATATCAATGATCTTCATAAACATATTAGCTGTATTTTCGGTCTACTTTCAGTATTTCGAAATGACAATTTTGTTTTGTAAGCCGCTTTTCACGAAGTGATAATTGAAGTCTATGTGTCCGTTCCTGGCTGAACCTTGCTGGTTCAATACAAGCGAGTCACCAGAAGAAAGATGTCAATTTAGGCAATGGTCGGTTTCCAAATAATTCCTCGCTCAGGCTAGGGTTAAGTGACAGAACCTTTTCAGGACAGTTGGATCAGCCGAGACACATACCTAGCGCAATTGAACGATGCAATGTATTTCGATTCAGCTGCTGAGGTGGTGAGTATAGACTGCCGCAGCGTTTTGTAGATTTGAGGCGTACAGTTGATGGCGATTATTTAACTGAATTCGAATTTCGAGTCTCCTTGCATCTGCCTCAATCGGCATGGAGGGAAGCGCGTAAAGACTGTAGTGACACTGGACAGAAACGCAGGTATATGAGATCCACATCTACTATACCTGCGACATAATTCATGATCGTCCTGAAAAAAGCTAGATGCCGGGAGATAAGAACGTGAACCTGCCGTTCTAGAATCAAAACCGAGAAACAAATATTAGGCCTTGTAGATACGGCCAGATACAACCGGATTCCAATGATTGATCGGTGCTTCTTCAGCCCGTAATGACCCAGTAGTTCTTTTTTCTCTTGGTCTGAAATAGATTTGCGGTTTTCGCAGTGGCGGTATATTATCACTTGCTGGTTCTATTCCATTGTCTTTCAGCATTTGTTTGACATAATCAGTTTGATTAAATTTGTTATCAGGTTTTCATTGAGCAATATTACAACCAAGAAAAGATGTTAAGGTACCAAACAGTCAGACAATAAAGTTTGCTGATGATTTCTGCTTCAGATGATTAATAAGTTGGGTTTAGCTTGACCCAAAAGCAAGGTAGCCGACTACAATATCCAAAACAATTAAGTCCTCGCTATTTTGAAAAATGTAGATGCGAAACATTGAATCCCGATTGCGAAACATTAATGCAAAAAAATCCCAAATTTCTCCGGTTTGTTTTGCTCCATAAATAGGATATTTAAGCTTACAAGCATAAACAGGCATAACTGGATCCTAGCTGGAGTCAGTCGGCTGTTTCTCAATAATCGAAACATCAAGGTCTCCGTAAATAGAAGCGTCGCTTACATCCGCTCCTTCGAGATAACTTTCTTCAGAGGCTGCAAGAGCAATCAGCATGCGGATCGAATCGTGTGAAGTTGCAGGTACGCAAGTGTTGCTCGGACAATAGTTAAGATAAACAAGTTGGTGATGGCCTCGAACGCATCAAAGAGCTTTCTCAATAAACGTCTTTCAACTTGAAACCTCAAATGAATAGTACAGGTTCATATCCGGTTCTAATTTGACGTAAATCCAGGTATTCTTTTGGTAAAGGCACTATATCCCTAGGCAACAGCTTTTCTTCATCCAGGACATTGGGACGCTTCGTCGAAATTTGTAGGAACATTTCGAATCGAATTTCTTCTAAACACTTGAACATTTCGGCAGTGCAGAATGTGTTGACAAAGATGCATTCAACAAATGAGTATTTTGCTTGATAGTTTTGGCTTCTTCATACTCTTTGGCGAGTTGTTTGAAAGTACTATCCAATATTATGTCGACGTTAGGCAGTATTGTTTTTTGTTGTACTGGAAATTCATAGATACGAATGTGTAGAATGGAGTTAGTGTGAGATATGAAGGCTTGATTAAAATCAAACCGCTTGTCATGCACACAGAATAAAAAAATACCGATCAAGGTAACAGTTTCTTGCCTTTCGCATTGTCGTCTCGGTAAAATTAAGGCAAAGTATGTAGTTCAGAATTCGAGAAGCTTAGTATAGTTCATCCTAACTTCGTTATTCCATATTTTAAGCGTCGTTTCGCCATCAATGCGAAATGGCGGCAGTCTGTTTCTCAGCCAATAACCATGAAACACATCTTCAGCTCAGAGACTGTCTGGTAAATTGCAAGGGAGCGTGTTCAATTTTCCTGAATCAATCTTTCAGCTGGGCCATTAATTCGCTGGCACATGCAGGAGATGGTTCTAAATTGATTCCACGGATTTTCCAAAATTCCTTGACTGGATTTGACATGTTTTCTCAGGCACGATCAAGTCTGATGTTTGCTATACGGCATCCTCGAACTTGAAAATCATTTTCGCTTCGAGCTTTGTATTCACATAAAAAGTTCAATAGTTCGGATTTTCTCTCAATAAATAGGCTTCAGATTTGGCAGTAAAATCATCCAGTACTGCAGTCGAGTACTGGAAATTTTGTAGAGATCACTCAACGGGCTCCAATATGTTAAAGTGAATTGAATCGAGATGACGAGTATTGTATCTAGTAGATGGTACAATTGGTGCTCGTTGCGCTTCGGCAGTAATGCTCGGAACACCTTCATGACTTGAGAATTCAGCTCGTAAAAATTCTAAAATTTCTTGATTTTGTAGATAGTTGATGGAAGCGATTGAGATGAATATGCCCCAAGTTTTTGGAAGCCATTGATCAACTGGATGATTCTTGACTAACTACTTTCGTAATTTCTGATTTGCGGGACTGAGCTTCCCTGGATTGATGCCACTCTCGAGCGGGAACTTATTTACTTCGTTGAATTATTACTTTTCGATTAAAAAGGATTCGAGATAATTACGATTAGAATTTGAAAACAAGACTCTAGAATCATTTGACAGCAGCCTAACAGCCAAAAGGTGAGGAAAAATTCTGGTGGATGGTAACCTTCGACTATTATGCCGCCATTGATAGGTAGTAGCACTATGCATTTTCTGAGGTTTTCGAAAGTCTAGTTGCTCCTCTAACAGATTCCTCATTAATCTTAGATTAATTCAAAAATACTGAACGATTGTTGAAAAACAATGAGTGGCTTCTGAATCAATGTAAGCATAAAACGATTTTTGCTCAGAAACTTCAGTGATATTCCTTCTGAACTTGTTTTGGGCACGAAACCTCCGAATGGTAAATCATTAGTTTGGTATTGGTTCTTTGATTAATTGAAACATTTTGAAGTGCGTATACAAATCCTTGCGTATAAATGTTCTGATTCTTATTCGAATTATTCTGATCTCATTCCGGAAAGTGCTGAAATTTCTGGTTCCTTTCGTTGGATCGTTGGCCACTTCGTTGTTTTGGATTTTGACGATTCTTGTTCCTTATAAAAGTTCGATACTTCGGCTTTCACGATTGAAATGATCAGGCTTCTTCCTTCTACAGAATTTTCGTTTCTTTCTAATTAATTTCGTCTGATTTTTCGGACCCAAAATTTAGCATTTTTTGCCAGTTGCGCTTTTACTGGCAACAGAATGGCGAATGGAATGCCACGCTTACCTTGTGGGTTGTGCGGATTCTTTTTCATATCAAGTTCAGCAGGGTCGGGAACATCCAAACTCTCAATTGTCATTTCTTGCTGAGCGCTAGCCACGGTCGATATGACCGATAAAGACTCTGGAAGAGAACACACAAGCGTAGATTTCTTTTAGCATTCATGAATCGATACATTTTGCATCGCAAATTGAGCTATGAGATTGTTAAACGCGTTCAAATGATTATGCATTACTGATAAAACACACTAAACAATGTTCAGCCTTAATAATATCATTCTTGGATGTGTGGATTGTGCAGTACTGGCTGGAGTATAGCATAGAAAAGGAGAAGGATAAATGCACTGAGTAACAGTGAATTTAAAACGTGTGATTCGTAGATAGGATTACATCTATAATTCACTGTTTATGCATTGAGAATTAGTGAATTTAAGGTTGCAAAATATTTTGATTGAGAAATGTCTCTTAACACTTGAAAGCTGCCGAATGTCATTGGAAACAAAGGTTTGAGCGCTCGCAAAAACCGTGTCTGATTTGTCGCAGCAGTTAAGTGAGTTGATTCGCTTACAGAAACGTCACGAGAAAGGAAATAAAGACAGGCAGACAGCAACTGGCCGGACCATAAATAAGTTGAAAAAGAAGAGCGAAAATTCGATCTAATCGGCTTACTTAGCAGACAAAAACGTGAGCGAACCCAAATAGTGTGTTCAACAGGTGCCTCATACAATTGATAGAGTCGTGGGGGGCCTAGAATATGAAAGTGATCTAGATTTTGTAGTTGATGACGACGAAATTACGGAATTGTTTGACTCTGCATCAGAGACCAAGAAAATCGTTGAGATTAGTAATCATGATGGTTACAGTAACGGTTCATAAACCGATGATACCATGTTATTATCGGGATCACAGAAGAATTGGCTGTGATTTCCTTTTTTATTTATGTCACTCGAAATCCCAATCTCCCGCCCTAGTCAACAGTGACGGGACGCGGGTTTCTAAGATTTTGGCTCGGACCGGTCAGGCCCAGTAAACGCGCTCGACGACTCACTATTGGTCCTCTTCGCCCCGTCTCTACCGCCGAGGATGCACAGACTGGTTGCTGCTTTTCGCCTGTCGCGCCCATACGATGCAGAACGACGCAGCCGCTCACTATCAAATCCGTGTTGCGCAGGTGACCTAAGTCCCTCCCCTCGCACTGGAGAAGGCTGCAGCGCTACGATACAATACCTTATAGCACTGCCTTCTCCTTTGCGACTAAAAACGTCAATTGACCAATAGATTGTTGAAATAACAAAATTAGAAGAAAACTCAGAAAACACTCTCAAATAACTCTTGGTGAATCAAGACTTTGGAGCAAATTTGATATTGTTCCGTAATATTGCTGTTGGTTCCGCGGTTCAATATTTATTTCTAATACTGCATTTCGTTATATTAAATCATTCAAAGCGTCAACCAAACAGAACATGTTCGAAATCAAATACTAATGTTATCAATCTCTTCACTTTGAAAATAATCTGATTCAGCCTTTGTGTGTACTTGTGCTATAATTCATGGATATGCAATTAACAGTACGGAAGCGGGATCGTATGCAGCTCATCTTGAATGTACTTTGGAAGTCTTAGGTATTACGGTAGTTGTAGAAATCGCTGAATATTGGCTACTTACATGCATCTTCTTCAACTTTTTCTGTACTTCAACATTGTTTTCTTGATCACGTAAAACGTGTTATGTACTAAAACTATTGCGTGTGCACAAATAGCCTAGCTATCAAAATTCAAAAATCACTTTAACTTCAGCGGTAGTGGAAGTGTTTAAGACTGAAGATATCGAATGCCGTCTCTTGTTTGCTCCGTCTTTCCAGTTTTCTCAGTCTCCTCCCCTCTAACGGTCCTGGTCCATATTTTCATGCGACAATCGTATACGCAAAGCGTTTTTTTGCCAGGAGCTACAATTCTAGTCAATTCTTAGTGGGAACAGAATCTGAATTTTAAGAGATTTCTGTGAATGTACGCTAAATTAAACGGACCTCTTCAAATTACTCTCCTACCCTGCTCACTACGCGCACTTCGTGATAATGTCAGTTGCAAATTGATGTGAACAAGTCTCGGTTTCTATACTTTCTATTTTAATGTAGCTTTCGAATAGGCCCGTGGACGTTTACATCCCAAATGTAGTACTGTAAAATATCGGAACTTCTGTAAAGACGGATTGATCAATTCTAGCACTCATTTACGCTAGCCCTGGAGAAGCAAAATTGAAGGGGCCATCATATCAAGAATAGACTTGTCTGCGTATTACACCAGAAATCAAGTCCGTCCCTTTTCCCTGGAGTTGTAGAGTGGTATCTGTGGCAGTTCTATACAACTATGAGCCTGGTTCTGAAAAGTAGCAGTCCAATTTTTAATTTGAAATCGAACTTAACGATTTTTGTTGACATCCGAAACAATTGACCAGATTTAGTGTTTTGTATGTTCCGAAACAATTGACCAGTTCACTAATTCACAATAGTTCGTCACTGAATTGCTCGCTCCTCCGCTACTATAGCATGGTTGTAGGCCGTTTCATCACAGTAGTTGTTGCGAATCGCACTTCGAACCGAACGGCAATGCTGTTCCTTCATGGGCGGTAACTTACAGCCGTTCCTTCCATCCACATGCAGTAGTCTTATCTTCACTGATAAAGTGAGTAGTTCTTGGTAAACAGCCAAACGTTGATCTTCAGCCAATATCTTGTAAATACGAGAACCTTCCACCAGAAAACCCGAAAGAACGTTGATGAGGAAGACACGCACCGCCATTATGTAGATGGTTCAATTTTTATGGACATTTTCTGCACCTTCTAGACAACTCAACCACTGTTATTACTAATGCTTACTGGAAAACTCGTGAAAAGTCCTTGCAGCAAGTATCAAAGCTACGAACACGAGAAAGGCGATAATCTCGGCCAACACGTGAATTTGGTCCATCGTTTCGGAACGAAGGAGTAGGGTACTGTGCTTGATAGAGTTACACCAAAAAGTAATTCTCAATAAGAATTCTGCGAACAGCCGCAAGGTACTGGTTCGATTTGGCCTTTCAATCCCTGAATGTCCCTGAGATAAACGCTTCGAATACGAGATTCAATGTTTAACACTTGTCGCGCATTTCGTTGTCAACTAAGTGCTCATTCGTTTCGATGGTTGAGTGGCAATGACCTTGTATACCATGACTGCCTATCTGTTAAGTTCCGCTTTGTTCCGCGCAAAACGTTTACCAGCGCAAAACAATTGCAGATGAGCACTACCAATTAACTTCTACAGCCTCAACACACATTTCATTAATATACACAGGATTTGTGGAGAGGTCGTCCATTGACCTTTCTACCTAATCTCTTTATTTAGCCTGTTTGCTTCGACGGAATCGCACTAAGGGAGAAGAAATGCCGGGATTTTCGACGTTTCTACTTCTGTGGCGTACTCTACGTCAATCATCCCGATCGATTCTTTCTAACCAACACTTTCGTCAATGACAAATAACCTCAGCTAATTCTATCAGCTGGATTCAATTAGAAGAAACGAACTAAGAAAAGGAATAGGCGCGATTCAACGTTCCATACTTCCAGCCCACACTCAATATCAGTAAAACAAGCATAAATTGATATCTTTGCCGATACTCTGATAAATGCTGTGACGACCACGAATATTCAACGGTTCTTTTCAATAACTCAAATAAAGTTAGTAGTCGTTTATCGAAACAATTTGGAAAGTTGGAAGTAAATCGGCGAGCAAGATGGAAAAGAAATCAGTTGATGATGGCCTAGAGGCTGTCAACAGCCAGCCACCGGATATCCCATCAGATAGAGAAGCACTTAAGTATTGGTGTTCTGCCGACGATAACGACTTGCACGAGATTCGTGCAATATACAAGCACCGACGTAGATTCCACAACTTTATAGCTGGCGAAATAGATTTGAATCCACGCACAATCATGTGGAAGCTGCGCCAGCTCAATGAGAACAAGATCAAGTATCAAGAATGGACCGTAGACGAAGACCGAGACCTGCTTGAAATGTATGCGACAGATCGAATTTCGGCAGCACGGAAGTTCTCGGAGAAATTCGACCACCGCTCTGTCATGGCAGTTCATCGAAGACGATTTTTCTTACATTCTCTGATAGATAGACTTAGTGAATTGTACCCCAAAGGTCCGAACGAGGCTGCTGGGTTACCAAGAATAGAGCGCCAAGTACCGGGCATTGTTAGTACAGAATGCCCATGGACTGAAGGGCGTACATTGACTGCTGACGAGGAGAACATTGCTGTCGAAATCGTTCATCTCTATGGCGAAACAGATATCAAGGTAGATTTAGCCCTGCAGCAAGCTCTTGGCGCGAAGGCGAAAATCGTTCTTGATGTGTTACATGCATTTGCGAACAGACCTCCCGCAACATGGACTCAGGCTGAAGATCGCATTCTGATCAACGGATACAACGAGCATGGCGACGATTGGGGTGCTATTTGCTCCAAGTTACCACGTCGAATTTCTTCAGCCGTAGAGAAACGGTACAAGAATCTGTTCAGGGCTTCTGTCGTTGCCTCCTCGAGCTCGACATATTCAGTTTTGAGATAAAGGTGTGTAAAGAATGCCCTCTATTGCTGCCAGTTCATATTTTGAAGACTCCTTGTCGTCCTAAATGATGATTGATTAGTCACAAACAGTAGCCTATTGCGCGAAATCAATATACAGTTTGATGGTTGGTTTGTTCCAACCAAGTTTTTTTCTACATGAATGCTTTTAGAACGAAATGTATGTATACAAATCACTTTTCGGAGCGATAAAGCATTTGTGCATCGATGCTATCTTCCCTTGCTGAACATGTTCCACTCTAGTTTTTGAGATTCCTACGATTTCAGTTATCAGCGAAATATTCGATCTTATTAAACTATGCTTGATTGTTCATTGTCTGTTGGGTTATCAACTGGAAGTAGAACCTCAACACCTACTTTATTAAATCCATCAAGAACACCAACAATATGCTTCGATTATGGCACATAAAAGCCATATAAGATTCTCCTTTCGTGCCTACTAGCATATTTCGCGAAGGAATGTTAATTGAATTACAAGAGCAGTGTTCGGTCTTTTCTTGAATACTTGAAGGAAATTGGCTAGAATGCTTTCGTGTGTTACGGACTGAAGGGAATAGGAAGATCTTGCTCTGGATCGTGTAGGGCAATCCAATGTCGATCTTTCAGCTAGCTTCAGTTTCTACGCTACTTCCCCAGACATCACTGCTGTTACTTACCTAATCTTGAATTATCATATTGTTCTAAAATTTAGTCGAAAACTGCAGTGAACCAACAACATTAAGTTGTGATTGTTTAACTCTTCCAATAGCTACGAAAATCATGATATGAAAAATTTAGATAGCAATCGACTCGTAGTGTAAACTCGGCGATGGCAAAACATACCTGAATCACGATTATGGTCGTTGACTTCATTCACAAGTAGAAATTGTTGTTGTACACAGTATTTACATAGAGTTACTAAGTACCTGCTCAGTGGTACAGTACGACGAACAATTGTCAAATTTCATCTGAAATTAAAATTCAATGCCGCTTGAAAGAAAAATACGAACCTAAGAAATAGGAACTTGGACCCGCGTTATTCTCAGTTCAGCAAAAACTTTTCTTTGATTCTAGAAATTTTCACTGTGTTCAACGCGTACAGTCGATTATGTGGAACCGTCAAACCGAATTACAATAAAAATGAGACTAAATTATGAACTGACTTTTCTTAACTCGGGTAAACACCTCGTTGAAACTATTGCTTCCCTTATCTGTATTTTATGCAGCTCTGCATTTAATTGCAGTTTATATTACGTATGAGCACGATTAACTTTATTTTTGTTTGATCCTCTTCTGACCATTACTCATTGAAACATGAAAGTCGTCTTTTTGTATTCGCAAACATAGATTTGATTCCTCCTTACAGCTCCACCGATAATGATTCACTGTTCATATCATGGGAATACTAACTAGTCGTACTATCAGAAAACATAAAACTCGAATCCTAATGAATCGTAGTTAATTCATGCTTTTCACTGGACGCCTTCATGACCATGAATATTGCACTACATCTCATTATATAAAAATAGATCAAGGCTAAGTATATTCAAAAATCACAGTTTTGAATTAAGATCGAGCGATTTGAAACATCCTTTATAAAATGCAGGTACTTGTCGAGAATAACGATTCAAATAGATTATAAAAGAAGACCTCGGACCCCTGAACGCACTCCTAAATCTGGTTGCTTCAATGGAAGATCAAGTTTAAGTGCTCCTTCATCGTCATCAGCAGTAGCGGTAAGTACAAATTTATTGAAAACCAGCAGTAGGGCGCTCTGACTTTTATATCCGTGACGGGGAAGTTATTGCGTGATAAAGTTCCCTTACACTAATTTAGGTATGATAGTATATTCCATTAAAGTCAGTCAACAGACAGTATCAGTCAGGGCTTACAGCCGACAGTGATGGGGAATCGAAGCAACCGCATCCCAGCCGTCCGCAAAAGTCGCTTCTGGAGTGATTGCAGTATAAGGTAGATGTACAATACCGTGAGAGTACACATACTACACGCAAAATCGTGCTCTTCATAAAATCCTAAAATGCTCAGATAAAGAAGAAATGCTGAAAATGATTGTATGGTCCTTAGATGATGGTACATCTACGAGGAACAGAGAAATTACTTGTCCTAGCTATAGAGCATGAAAAAGGAGAGTAAATAGAAGCTGAAAAGAAAAACTAACCAAAGAAGAAAAAGCGTCAGAACGAAAAAATAGAATAATTAAAAAGGCAAATTGGTGCATCAAGACTACAGCAATCCAGATATCGTTTGTCTGGATGAATACTCATTTTCAGCAACGCATATTAGATGCTTTGGAGTATTGTATCAGCAAAACCTGCGTTGCATCGATATGGTATGATGCCGAATGAAACTCTAGTTCTCGAAGAACAAAAGTCTTTGTTTGAGCAAATGTGTACTAGTTTTAGTCTCTATTCCTTATGTAATGGAAAGAGACGGGCGATGTCGAAAACTAACAATGAACTAAAAGGTATTTCTACTTAGACAAATAGCTATAATTCAAGGATATAGCGCTGTACACAAAAATACCAGAAGCCCAGACTCCTTGATTTCTTATCTTCTTCGACTTGTTGCTCGTATTTCAATCAAACCGGGGGAATTGAAACAATAAGGCGACCAGCACGATGAGCTCCTGTCCCATACTCATGAACTTCAATTGAAAAAATACTTCCCCAGTAGCATGAGTATGGAAGTACTTGCCGAAAAGTTAGTTTTTATAACATTCTCTCATGAAACTTTGGAGTTATTTCTGAAACACAAGATTTGGGATGTATTTTTTTTGAATTTATGCTAACAGAAAATTTCGTTTACTTTACGAGGACGCTAGTCTACTACTAAATCCAGAAATTAATAATTTAAATCCTTTTAAATTAAATTGATATTCTCTAGTAGCAATGCGTTCTGAAGACGAAAGACTAATACCGTGCAAAATTTCAGAAGAACAATGGACGATTGCTGACAACTTTTCAATCTTCTGAAAAAAATTTATGGTGAAATAACCACTGAGAGCAGATCATATTTTTCAATACTAATTCCGACATGAAGATTACATGGTATCCTTTGCGACACTACTAATAACTTTAGAGATATTTCAATCGATATTATTAATTATATTTTATCCAGCTTTCATATTTTGGTCCAGCAAACTCTAGGTAAATAAAATTTTACGTACTTTAAGAGAAACTTAAAAATTTAATCAAATGAAAACTCGTTAATACGGTCCTACAGCTCAACTACTCTCTGGTGCAACTGATAAGAATGGTATCATTCTATGTCTAATATCTCTGAAGATGACTAAGATTTTATTGAATAAAAATCATATGCGGATGAAATTGATTTATTTTTTCAGGGCACAATAGTTTGAGTATGATGTTGTACAGATCAAGTCAACTGGCGAAAATGAATCTAGATAGGTTTTTATCAAGTGCAAAACTAGCCCATGGCTTAGTTTTTGTTAGAGCACAATCAGCTGCGAACGAGTCAGCATTTTTTAGCACGAAATCTGGTTGACTCAAAACGAAATAAGCGAAGTAATGAATCAAGTACAGCTCTGACACTACTTAAATCTTGCGCTAAATTTTTAAGTTATAAAAAAATTTAGTTGGATAAAATGAATGAAGGTCTTATAGAGAAAGCAGATTAACGCAATGTTTTCATGCTTTTTTGAAATTGGCTGGTATCGGATCCTATTCAGACTTTATTTCGAATTTTCATAGTTCAAAATCGAATTTATTTTATTGTATTAATTTGCGTAAAATGGTGATGGTTCCGATGTGGCTCCATCAGGTTTGGCTCGATCCGTTTATGGTTTCGAG
>JAAUYH010082287.1_pt1 | contig 19681 bp, 16 predicted proteins | sample 7278061 | NCBI WGS metagenome assembly JAAUYH01 (sample SAMN14350203, study PRJNA611818) | marine sediment metagenome | isolation source: surface marine sediment (0.6m) | place: French Polynesia: Moorea | collected 2018-08 | reverse complement strand
CATTGATGGCTCTCAGGAAACTCATAAATCCTCAGGCGAGCCATCAATGATGAGGCTGAGAATGTCATCACCACATTTTAAATCTCGAAAATCGCAGAGAGGCCGATCGAGAACTAGACGCGAATAGCCGAGAATCAGTGAGGCCGCTACAGCCGGCGGGCGGAGCGATACGTGATACCGGCGCCGGCCATGCAGGCGCCGCCGAGGGCAAAGAAGCCGGTGGCGTGGCCGATGTCGCTCATAAATGCGATAGCGAGCCACGAGGTGAGCCCCACGGCCACCATCGCGAGAGCGGCCCGAGTGAGCAGGCGCCGCTGATGGGCTTTGGCGTGGGCGAGATAGTGCTCGATCTGAGCGGCGCTGTTGGCCTCATTGCCAGTTTTTTCGACAAGCGGCATCTCGAATCATCGTCTGTAGATTCCACGTAGCACAGCGGCAACGTAGGACTATTCAGTGAGGGCTCCGCCACAGCTTGAGCCCGCACCGGCCGTGCAGGCAAAGCAGTGGCTGGCGGTGGCGATGTTGCGTTGGTCTAAATCGGCAAAGCTGTCGATGTCCCAGATGGTCGGTCGGGCACCAGGTCGGGCAGCGGGTGGGGCACCGGCCGGATGTCGGCGCGGTAGCTCGGCCGACATCTCTAACATCTGGTTGAAATCGCAATCGTAGAGCGCCCCATCGTAGCTCACGCTGACTTGGCTGCGGCACATAAGGCCCAGCACTGTCGATGCGTTGAAGTGATTCACCAGGAGGCTCTGATATGTGTCCCACTGGCCGTCGCGCTTGAGCGCGTGGGCGAAACGGCGGATGGGGACGTTGGTGATGGTGAAGAGCTGATTGAATTCAATGCCGAAGTCGGCTAAGAGCCGCCGTTTGTAATCCCGCTCCAAGCCGCTTTGGTCGGGCGGTAATGATGGGCCGATTGGGTTGTACACCAAATCGATCTGCAGATCCGAGTCAGGTCTGCCGTAGCCCAATTGGTTGAGCAGCTGAAGGGCACGGATGCTCTTTTGAAAAACCCCATTGCCGCGCTGCTTATCGACGTTGTCGGAGCTATAGCATGGGAGACTGGCGACGATGTGGACCCGGTTGTGAGCGAGAAATTCGGCGAGATTTTCCTGCCCCGGCTCAAAGAGGATCGTGAGGTTGCAGCGGTCGATGACGCTGCAGCCATGCTCGCGGGCGGCGGTGACGAGACGGCGAAATTCGCGGTTGAGCTCGGGGGCGCCGCCAGTGATGTCTACGGTGGTGATCGCGTCGCTCTTGCGCAGCAGTTCGAGCACCCGATCGGCCACGCGGGCGGAGATGGTTTCTGTGCGCTTGGGCCCGGCCTCAACGTGGCAGTGATGACAGGCTTGGTTGCAGCGCCTGCCGATGTTGATCTGCAGGGTGGTAACGGCCTCACTGATGAGTGGGCCTATGCCATGGCTCTGTAGGGTTGCGGCAAAATCGGCCTCGGCTGCTGTATCTAGGGTGACAAGGCCGGGAGGGCGAAAGGCGGTCATGGGCATAGCTTAGGGCCCGCGGAGGGGTAAGTCGATCGGGAATCGGCGCCAGCGGGCCCGAAAGGGTACGATCCGCTCATGGAAAATCGACAATCTATGGGACTACGGGCATATATGGAGGGCGCCGAACCTTAGTGTGATGATTCGCGTGCCGGCGGGACGCCCCAGCTCTTGAGTTTGCGCCATAGGGTATTGGCGCCGATGCCGAGTGCGCGGGCGGTATGGGTGCGATTGCCGTCGAAGCGATCGAGCACTTCGAGGACGTAGCGGCGTTCGAGATCGGCCATGGTCACGACGGGGCCGAAGTTGACGGGCGCCGATTGGGTGACGATTCCGCGGACTTCGGGCGGCAGGTCGCCGGGGCCGAGTTTGCCGCTATCGTCGGCCAATACAACGGCGCGTTCGATGGCGTTCTGCAGCTCGCGCACGTTGCCGGGCCAGTGATATGAGGTGAGGATGTCGGCGGTTTCCGCGGCCAGCGTGCGCCTGCCCAGGCGGTAGTCGTTGTTGGCCTTGGCCAGGAATTCGCGCGCCAGGGGCAGGATATCCTCGCGGCGCTCGCGCAGTGGCGGGATGTCGATGGCGACCACGTTGAGGCGGTAGAAGAGGTCTTTGCGGAAGCTGCCGCTGCGGACCATCTGTCCCAGATCTCGGTTGGTCGCAGCGATAATGCGCACATCGATCTGTCGCTCATGGGCCGAGCCCACGGCGCGGACTTTGCGCTCCTGCAAAACTCTCAGCAGCTTGACCTGGATGGCGGGGGAGGTCTCGCCGATTTCGTCGAGAAAAATCGTCCCACCTTGGGCCGATTCGAATAAGCCCGACTTATCGCTGTCGGCGCCAGTAAAGGCGCCGCGGACGTGGCCGAAAAGCTCGCTTTCGAGCAGTGTCTCAGGTAGAGCACCGCAATTGACCGCGATGAAGGGACCCGAGGCTCGTGGCGAGTGATCGTGAATGTATTGGGCGAGCAATTCTTTGCCCACGCCGCTCTCGCCGCGGATGAGCACGGTGGGATTGACCCTGGCCACGGTATTGGCGAGTTCGAGCACCTTCTCCATGGACCGGCTCTTGGCGACAATGCCCGAGCCATTGCCACCGTCACTGACGGTGAGTTGCTCGAGCTGTCGCTCGCGCCGCCGCAAGTCTTCTGCGCGTTTGCGAAGCTCGTCCTCGCGGGCATCGAGCTCGTTGGCCAAGTTGCGGGCCTGATACTCGGCTGCGTGGAGATCGCCCGCTTGCCCCCAGGCGCGACGCGTCTTGCCGACTACGCGGCAGCGTTCGCCCCCCATCGCCATGCATTCCTCTTCGACGACGAAGACTTCCTCGCCCATCAGCGCGGTGGAGAAGCCAGAGGCAAAGCCCACTAGGGTCCAGCAAACGGGCTCCTGGCTCTTGCCAAAGACCCGCAGATGTTGCTCTGCTTCGTAGGAGTGATGCCAAATCACTTCCATTTCAAAGGTGCCGTTTTGACGATCGACGAGGAGGTGCTGGGGATTGGTGTGGACTTTGCCCTCGTGAATCTGCAGAGCGGGGCATGAGAGCCACCACTCGCGCTCATCATCCCATTGGAATAGCTCCCCGGTAGTAATCGCGTCGCGATAGCCGTTGGCAAAACCAAACCGGCGTAGGATCGAGCGCGCTCGATCAATGCCGAGTGATTCGATTAGCTCGCGTCGCAAATGGCCAAAAGCGTCGGCGTCCCAGAGCAGCATGCGGCGATTGCGAAATTGGATGCTGCCTAGGTCGGGCCTAAGCTCCAGGAGTTCGAGAATGTGTAAATCTTGAGCTTTCATGGTTCAGCGCACAGTTCAATCCGCACAGTTCAGTACGGCTTAGTACGGAGCTAGGCCGGCAGCGGTTACACTGTCCCGTATCGCTCGGCGAGCGCGAAACGCACGCTGCTTGGCCGCGCTCGTAGATACCCCAAGGATATGACCTAGTTCGCGTTCACTGGTGCCGAGAAGAAATCTCTCGGTGAACGCGATGCGGTCCGAGTGACGGAACTTTTGCAGACAATCTTGCACGTGGTCGGCGAGCTCTTTGCTGGGAAGGGATGCATTGTGTTCGTCGTTTTGTGCGACGGTGGCATCAAGGGCGGCGAAGACATCGGCAGAGGTGTAGCGCCGATAATGGGGGCGGCGCAGATAGGTGAGGGCAGTATTTCGCGCGATGCGGTAGAGCCAAGATTCTGGACGCGACTCTCCGACGAATCGGTCCCGCGCAGAGTACGCCTGCAAAAGCGCGTCTTGGGCCGCGTCCTCGGCTTGGTCCGGGGCCTTGAGCACTTTGAGCGCCACGCGGTATGCCAAATCCCATTCTCGTTGCCCGAAGCTCAATGTCGTTTCCATAAGTACCGCTTCGCAGAGCAGGTACCGTGCCAATGTTGACTGTCCAATGTAGAGTACCGATTTCGCACGGCTTCTCATATCCGGACGATCTGGTGACGATTCCACGATGGAATGTGACTATTCCGCTTTGGAGTGATTTGGCGATGAATGCAGGCTGGTTGGTCGCTAACTAGTTGGATCCGTTTGGTAGAACAGCCAATGCGTGCCGAGTGATCTGACAAAGTGCGGGGCTCGGCTTGACGGCCTAGAAGAAGTTTTTCACACTGCCACTATGTCGTCATCGGGTGGTATCCGTTGACGGCGGAGTCGCGGGCGGGCCGTATCCGTCCCACAAGGAGGAAAACAACATGATTCAGGTACATCTACCAGACGGTAGTACGCGTTCTCTGTCCGACGGCGCCAGCGTCGCGGATCTCGCAAGCAATATCGGTCCCGGGCTGGCAAAGGCCGCCGTAGCAGCCAAGGTCGACGGTGAAATTGTCGACGTATCGCATCCTCTTGCAGACGGGGTCGAAGTTGCCATTCTGACCAAGAAAGACCCCGAGGCCTTAGAAGTGCTGCGTCATTCAGCCGCGCATTTAATGGCCGACGCAATCTTACGCCTCTTTCCCAAGGCGCAGCTGACCATTGGCCCGGTCGTGGCCGATGGCTTCTATTACGATATCTTCTTGCCCGACGAGAAGATCACGCCTGAAGATTTCGGCAAAATCGAAAGTGAGATGCAGCGTATTGCCAAAGGGGCCCATCCGTTCACTCGCTGTGAGGTAAAAGACGAGGCCGACGAGAATTTTGTCCGCTATCGCGCCATCGATGGCGGTGCCAACAAATTCAAGATGGAAATCGTCGGCAATGTCAAAGAGCGCGGCGAGGCGCTATCGTTTTACAAACACGGCGAGTTCATCGATCTATGCCGCGGTCCTCACGTGCCTCATACGGGATTTCTCAAGCATGTAAAGCTGACCAAGGTCGCCGGCGCCTATTGGCGTGGAGATGCCCAGCGCGAACAACTGCAGCGGGTGTACGGCACTGCGTTTTTCAGCAAGGACGAGCTCAAGGGATATCTGCGTCTACTCGAAGAGGCCAAAAAGCGCGACCATCGGGTACTCGGCGAGCAGCTGGAGCTATTCACGTTTAGTGAAGAGGCGCCTGGATTCCCGTTTTTCTTGCCCAAGGGCGCCACACTCTTCAATCTGCTGCAATCGTATATGCGCGACCTTTTGCAGCGGCGCGACTATCTCGAGGTCAAAACGCCCCTCATCTTGTCAGAGCGGCTTTGGCATACCTCCGGGCATTACGCCCATTACATGGAGAATATGTTCTTTACCAAGCTCAAGCTGCGCGATGAAAAAGACGCCGACCGCATTCACGACAATGTCGACGAAGAGCGGCCGATGGCGGTCAAACCCATGAACTGCCCCGGCCACTTAGTTGTATATCGCAGCCGCACTCACAGTCATAACGAGTTCCCGCTGCGCATTGCCGAAATGGGCTTGGTGCATCGACGCGAGATGTCGGGGGTGCGCCATGGTCTGTTTCGCGTGCAGGCGTTTACCCAGGACGATGCCCATCATTTTTGTACTGCCGAACAAATCGCGGATGAGGTCAAGATGCTCATCGATTTCTTCAGCGAGGTCTATCATGCCTTTGGTCTCGACGACGTGCGCATCGAATTGTCGACACGGCCGGAAAAGAGCATCGGTAGTGACGAAATGTGGGCGCAGGCCGAAGATTCGCTTGAGCAGGCGCTTACGGCCAAGGGCATTGTGTTTCAGGTCAATGAGGGCGACGGTGCCTTCTACGGTCCCAAAATCGATTTCCACATTCGCGACGCGCTCAAGCGCTCGTGGCAATGCGGCACCATCCAGGTCGATTTCTCTATGCCGGAGCGCTTCGGCCTGTCCTACGTGGGCGCCGATGGGCAAAAGCATACGCCCGTTATGATCCATCGGGCTTGCTACGGCAGTTTGGAGCGCTTCTTCGGTATTATCGTCGAGCACCACGCCGGCAAATTTCCCCTGTGGTTGGCGCCGGTTCAAGTGCAGGTGTTGCCGGTGAGTGAGAAGTTCAATGACTATGCCGACAAGGTGACGAATGCGCTTGTGGCGGCTGGATTGCGCGCAGAGAGCAATAAGCGCGATGATCGAATCGGCTACAAGATTCGTCAGAGCAGTCTGCAAAAGGTCCCGTACGCGCTCATTGTCGGCGAGCGGGAGCAGTCGGCCGATACTGTCAACGTCCGTTCGCGAGACGGCGGTGAATTGGGGGCGCAATCTCTCGAAGTGTTTCTGAGTGGTATTGCCGCCGAGCGCGAGCCGCCGAAACTCGAACAAGCGACCGCGGATGCGGCCTAGTCCTGCAGCGGTTCGAAGCCCAATCCCTTATGATTCGCGAGCCCTAAGTAAGGGCGGGTGGTAGTTGGAGCGCTTCGTATTGTAGAATCTCAACATCCATGTAGGGATATAGCGGGAGCGTTTCGACCTCGTCGCGCACTCGCTGCTCACCATCGGCCTCAAACAACAAGAATCCACCTTGGTTATCGGAGCGGGTGTAGCCACCTGTCACGGTGCCCTCCTGGGCCAGTTGGGCCACGCGCTTTCGCTCCGCTGGTTGTAGGCCTTTGATCTCATCATCGAAGGGACGGTTCCAGCGGATTACGACTATGTACTTATTCATCTGTGGAGTGGCTCCTTATATAGCTGCCTCCAAACAGGAAGCCTTAGGTTATGGTGCTGGGATCCGAACGCTCGGTCAAGGGGGCGACGGGTTAGGATGCGGGTAACTGCAAAATTCCTCAAAACTCTGGAGCGACTCGTTCTAGGTCAAGTGGAATGGCATTGGCCTCTACCATGGTTCCCGTGTGCGTTATGGGGGCTGTATCGGGTCTCAACCAGAGTTCCACGGCTCCGCTGGAACGAGATGGTGCGATTTGTCCAGTATCGGGGTCGATGTGCATAGGTTCCAGGCCCGCTGGTGCCGTGGTGGCAAAGTCCATCATCTGACGTGTGCCTTCGGCCCGTTTGAGCAGCTGCAACCACAGCGGCAGAGCCGCCCGGCCGCCGTCTTGTCGCGGGCCCATGGATTGGCTAGGATCGTCATATCCCAGCCATACCGCTGCCGTTAGGCGGTGGGAAAAGCCGACAAACCACGCATCGGTATTGTCATTTGTGGTACCGGTTTTTCCTGCAATAGGACGGCGCCAACCGCGACTGCGCCGGGTCCTGCTCGCGGTGCCGCGCAGCACGACATCGCGCAACATATGGCGCATCTGAAAGGCGACAATGGGATCAATGTCCATTGCTGGCACTGGCTCTGTAGCATGGGCGACGAGACGATCGAGTCTATGGCTCGGACGCAGTGTCGGATCTACGGCCGCTGTGTTGTCTAAGAGTGTGCGTTCACCTATGCGGATACGCGTGACAAAGACGGGGGCTGGGCGTGAGCCCCCACGGGCAATGGCGGCATAGAACCCGGTCAGTTCCAATGGTCGCACACACGAGGCACCCAGAGCCAGTGGACGCAGTGGCGCCAGTGCTGTGCTGATGCCGACTTTGCGGGCCATGGCAACGACGGCGCCCATTCCGGCCCGATCGAGGACGTCGATGGCTGGGGCATTGAGCGATAGGGCCAGCGCATCGTGGGCCAATACCGCGCCGCGAAAGTCTTGGGGGTTGCGCGGCTTCCAGTGGGTGTTGCGTTCGGCGTCGTATACTGCGACGGGGACATCGCTGAGCACAGTTGCCGGCGTAATCGCCCCGGAGCTGAGGGCGGCGGCGAATACGATGGGTTTGAACGCCGAACCCGGTTGCCGGCAGGCTTGGGTCATGCGGTTGAATTGGCTCTCTGCGAAGTCGAGGCCACCCACAATGGCTTCGACGTAGGCGGTTTGATGATCCCAGAGCAGGGCGGCGATTTGCGGCCCGTTACTTCTGGGCGCGGGCTTATGCGCGGGCCTGGGCGCGCGTTGTCCGCGTTGGCCGACGCGTGGTGCGAGCTTGGCAGACCACGCCCGAGCGGAGCTCTCGGCTGCAAGCGCCAGTGCTGGTTGGGCCGTGGTCTCGACGGTGAGCCCGCCGTGACGGTATGCTTCGGGGAACATCTGCTCTATCAACTGGCGTACGTGTTCGGTAAACCAAGGAGCGATTGTGCCGTAGACCGGGGGCGGACGATGAAGTGCCAGGGGCGCTGCCGCAGCTCGTGTCGCACGAGTATGATCGACGATGCCGAGGTTGGCCATACGGGAGAGTACTTGATTGCGCCGCTTCTTTGTCGCCTCGGGGTTTACGTAGGGGTCGGTGCGTCCGGGGGCTTGGGCCATGCCCGCGATCATGGCCATCTGCGCTAAGTCGAGATATTTTAAGGAGCGCGAAAAATAGCGCCAGGAAGCGGCTTTGACGCCATACGCACCGGCACCGAGGAACACGTAGTTGACGTAAGCGGCGAAAATTTCGCTCTTGCTATGGCGCCGTTCTAATTCGATGGCCAGCAGGGCTTCGCGAATTTTGCGCCGCAGGGTGCGGGCGTTGCCGATCTGCTCGGGCAAGAGATTGCGGACCACTTGTTGGGTGATGGTCGATGCGCCCTCTACGACCTGACCGGCGCGGAGGTTGGCCAGGGCCGCGCGGCCGATGGCCTGGATATCGATGCCGCGGTGGACTGAGAAGCGCTCATCTTCGGCGGCCAAGAATGCCTGGATGAGGAGCGGGGGCAAGTCGGCGAACGCGACCGGCATGCGGTGTCCGGCCGCTGGATCTTGGCGAAAGGGCAGGGATGCGAGACGGGTGCCATCAGCGGCGACGATAAAGCTCGTCTGTGGCGCGGCGGCGATGGCGCGCGTTAGATCGGGGGGCGCTGGTAAATCGGCGGCATGATAGCGGAGAATCCCTACGGCCAAGGCGATAGCGGCCAGGGGCGCCGCCCAGAGGCTCCAAATGAGGACGGCGAGGGGAATGCGCCAAAGCAGCCCTATCCATGCACGCCGCCGTCGCTGATGCCGGCTGGCGCTACCAGCGCTACTGGCGCGGCTCAGGATAATCGCGCGTGGGCGGCCATGGGGCATGCGGGCCATGGCTTATGTTTGCACATGGACGAGCCCTTCAGCTATGGGGCCATCACTCAGTGGCGCATTCTGCGCGCGCCGCGCATAGTCTGATCGACAAATAGTTTGGTCTTGCGATCGAGCAGCTTATGGGCCTGCTTGATCGCCTGCCGATGATGTGTCTTGCGCGCCGATATCGCGGTCTTGATTAACTTGTCTAGAGCTGCCTGAGGGGGGTGCTGACTGGCGTAGTCTTCAAGCACGCTCATGTCGATGACGCCGCCGAGGGATTCGGACAGTCGGGTCAGGTGCTTGCGGTGCTTCTGTGCCTGACCATGACCGACTTCGGCAAAGAGTTCGACCTGATACATGAGCTCTTTGACGCGCTTGCGAAAATCGTGGATGGCCTCATCGTCTCCAGACTTGCCGGACTCGGCGGCGGCGGCCGGCAGCCTGCGCTGCGCTCGTCGATACGTCTTGGACAAGCCGCGGGATAACATGGACCAGGTGATGCGTCGGGGAAGGCCGCTAGCCCATATCGCAACCAAGGGCGACAAACGGTCGCTGCCCTCGACCAAGGCCGCCGGCATGCGGTCCGCGCCGCTATCGTCAGCACCGCCGGCATCGCCTTGGGCGTCTTCCCGTGCATGGGCCCCACTGCCGTTATTGCCTGCACCGTTATTGGTTTGGTCGGCGCGAATCTCCTCAATGAGCAAGGCTGCGCCCTCGTGTTCGGCGAAGCTATCGTCTTGCAGCAGCTTGAGCATGACGTCGCGATCGCGCAGATCGGAAGTCGATCGGTGGATATCGCGCAAAGTGGTCGTCAACGTTTGATAGACCGCAGTGCCCATGATGTCGCGCATGAGTTTGAGCAGGGCGCGTGCGCGTCGCACTGCTTTGCGGAATTCATGCACCGCTCTGACCGGATCTGGCTCTGAGGTCTGGCTGCACGCGTAGCCAACGATATTGGCAAATGCCGCGATGAGGCTCTCTCGAAGCGAGCTCTTTGGCAGCAGTGCCAACCGATCTTCGCGCGACGCGGTATTTGTGGGATTGTCCATATGTCACGAAATTGTAACATATATACGATTGCGTTTGGACGCAATCACAGGCCGGCAGCACGATTGTTACCCTTCCCTATGAGGCTTAGTTATACGTGAGACTGGCGCCCTTAGCGACGCCCTTTGTCGGCACTCGTTGGCGATACTCGTCGGCGAGTATCGCCGGCGATACTCGTTGGCGATACTCGTGGTCGACGCCTGGTATTCGCACATGCGATAAGACCGATCCCAATTCCGGATTCCGACAGCAGTATGGGGGCGCCGAGCAGTAGATGAGCGGAGTGCGATTGCAAAAACTGGTTGGCGTCCCAGAGGAGTACATCCAGCATGGACGGCGGTAATCGCATAGCTGAAGTTCTCGTATCACACGGAGTGAAATTTCTGTTCACCTTATGCGGCGGTCATATCTCGCCGATATTGGTGGCCAGCAAGCATCGCGGGATTCGCATCGTCGATGTACGCGACGAAGCCAATGCCGTGTTTGCCGCCGACGCCATGGCGCGATTGACGGGGACGCCCGGCGTTGCCGCTGTCACGGCCGGACCGGGGGTGACCAACACCATGACGGCGATTAAGAATGCCCAATTGGCACAATCGCCCGTGGTGCTCATCGGCGGGGCTGCCGCGACGATGTTGCGCGGGCGCGGGGCGCTACAAGATATCGACCAGATGGAACTGATTCGTGCGCATGTGAAGTGGTCGGCGCGCCCCAATAGTTTGCGCGAAGTCGTTCCAGCCATGGAGCAGGCGTTCAACATTGCCGGCAGTGGTGTGCCTGGGCCGGTCTTTGTCGAACTCGCCGTCGACTTGCTCTACGAGGAGCATGTGGTTCGCAGTTGGTTTCGCAAGCGCTTTGAAAAGCCGAATAAATCCCTGGCCGAGCGCGCGCAAGATCTCTATCTGCGCGGCCATTTAGCCTATACCTACAGCGAGATTCGCCCTCCCGAGTTCCACCGACCTGCCCCGCCACCGCCGCCCGTCGTCGATGTCAAGGCGGTGCGCACCGCCGCGAGACACATCGCCGAGGCCCAGCGTCCACTCATGGTACTGGGCAGTCAGACAATGCTACATCCTCGACGCACTGCAGAGTTGATTGCGGCAGTGGAGAGGCTCGGCGTGCCGGTCTATCTCTCGGGGATGGCGCGTGGGCTATTGGGCAAGGCCCATCCGTTGCTCATGCGCCATAAGCGGCGTGATGCGTTGCGGGCCGCCGATGTCGTGATCCTGTGCGGGGTGCCATGTGATTTTCGCCTCGACTACGGCGCCCATGTGGCCCGTGCCTACGTCATCGGCGTCAATTTGAGCAAGCGCGATTTGGAAAAGAACCGCCAGCCCAATTTGCCCGTGCTGGGCGATCCGCATACGTTTCTCACGGCAGTCGCCGGAACTTTGCCGACCGGGCAGTCACCGCGGCCGGCGTGGTTTGCTGCGTTGGGGGAACGCGAACGGGTCCGTGAGCAAGAGATTGAGGAAATGGCCCATCTGTCTGGCAATGCCGATGGGACCAATGGCGGGGCCAAAAGCAAAGTCAACGGTGAGGCCAATGGGGCCGGCGACGCTGCGGATGGCGCGTTGGGCGATGAGGCGGCGGAGGTGCGGGATGATGGCCACTCTCGGCTCAATCCCCTGGCGCTATGTCGTGCAATCAACGCGCAGCTCGATGCCGCCGATGGTGATAAGGGCGGTGAAGACGGCGGCGGAGGCGGCAGCGTGCTGGTGGGCGACGGCGGCGATTTTGTTGCCACTGCGTCGTACACCATTGCCGCGCGCGGTGCTTACGGCTGGCTCGATCCAGGCGTGTTCGGAACCCTCGGCGTGGGGGCGGGATTTGCCATGGCGGCCAAGCTTTCGCGACCCGATGCGGATGTATGGTTACTCTACGGCGATGGCGCGGCTGGCTTTAGTCTGCTGGAGATGGATACCTTTGCCCGCCACGGGCTCGGCGTGATCGCCGTAGTCGGCAATGATGCAGGATGGACGCAGATCGCCCGCGATCAGGCGACCATCCTGGGCGATGATGTCGGCTGTCGTCTGACTTTTATGGACTATCATAAGGTTGCCGAGGCTTGCGGCGGTGTTGGTCTTTTGCTCGACGATCCCAACGCCATGGCAGATACCTTGGCCGAGGCTGTGGCGATCTCGCGCGGCGGGAAGCCCGTGTTGGTCAACGCGCTGCTGCAGCGGAGCGACTTTCGCAAGGGGTCGCTGTCTATGTGATTTTGTGGGGTGATTTTATGGGGTGATCTTGTGGGGTGATCTTGCTAGCTGAGCTTGCTCAGCCAATAGATGTATTCCCACTTGCCGTGTTCGCCAAAGGCGCTGCGCTCGCGGCTTCCCAGGATGGGACGTTCCTGCCTGACGGCCGCGTTCAACTCGAATCGCTCACTGGCCGCTTCGGCGAGGGCCTCATCGGCCCAGATGGCGCGATCGCCGGCTAAGGAGTCACCCAGCATGATGATGGCGACGCCGCGCGGTACAAGGACTCGGTCCAGCTCTTTCATCGTTGCCGCCAACGCTCGCCGGTAGCGGCGCCGGGCGCGGCGTCTCTGATCGGCATCGCCCTCAAACCAGCGCCGTGCGCCCATCTCGTTGCGTTCAAATTCGCTGCCGGGCAGGCCGAGGAAATCGATGCGCAGGCTCTGGTGATCTTGATAGTCGTACGTGCCCGCGTACGGCGGTGACGTGATGGCGATGGCCACGCTGCTATCGGCGATGTGGGCAATGTTGCGGGCGTCGCCCAAGGCGATGTCGTGCGGTTTGGGGTTGGCAGATTGCGCCAGGGTAGAGAGGCCGTCACAGAGCTGTTCGACGCGATCGCGAAATAGACGCGCTGCGGCGCCGCGGGCGATCTTGCGCACGATAGGGCGGTTATCGGTGTCCGAGGCCCGCAGGGAGACTTTATACAAGATGGCCGATAGCGCCATTTCCAAGGCGTTGGCGATCTCGAGGTCTTCGGCGCGGGCGTCGTCGATTGCGCGGGCCAGGTGCTCGAGTTCTCGGCGAACATGGGCCGAAAACCACGGTTTGAGGCGCTCATTGCGGATGCGGGCGTCTGCGCCCTTGGGGACCCATTCCGGTTGGCTCTCATAGCTGGCCCGCCTCGCTGCTCGACCTTCCGCGATGGTGGCCGAAGCGATCTCGCGGCCCAATGCTCGCATGCGTTCGCGCTTTTCTTTGGGGGCGATCCAGGTCTTGGCCCAGGCCAAGCGCACTGCAAGAGGGCTGGCGTCGACGCCGGCCGCGGTCACGCCGGCGCGATGGGCTTCCACGAGCACAGTGCCCGAACCACAGAAGGGGTCGAGAACGGTTACCGCCGCCGATGACCTGGCCTCGTCCGAGATGCGCTCCAAGGCCATATCGAGCAGGTGACGGGCCGTCGCAGGATGAATGCGGGCGGGGTAACTGTGCACGCCGTGGGTGAGCGAGGTCGTGACAGGCATACTGTCGGCAGCCTGAGCCGCCAATAGTGCCCGACGCAGTTTGCGCGCCAACATGTGCTGGCCGCGCAGGGAGATGCGGCCAGGGGTTCGTGCGGGAGAAAATGCCTCCCTGGTCTTTCCCGTCTGCCTTCTGGCCCCCGATCCCGCAGATCCTCGCGGAGAGCTTGCGCGCTGGGTATACGAGCTCATCGGCGAGGATGCCGTCTTATGCTGGGTCGAGCGCGAGTTCGCGTCGGCCTCGCGGCGCTTGGCGCGCTCCCGATAGCGGAACTTCGACGGCGGTGAGTTAGATGATGGCCGGGACACGATCGCGCACCCTACACCATGTGGCGTCTGTGGCAACTGCTCGTTACACTGTGCGTCATGCCGATGCCGCTGGAAATCGTTGGACTGGGTAAATCCGAGGTTCGTTTTGTCTGGGACGAGGGCGATGAGGATCTTTGGTCCGCGCGTCGCCTTCGTATCATTTGTACCTGCGCTTTATGCCAATCCGAACTTACGGGCGAACGTCTCCTCGATCCCGACAGTGTGGCCGCAGACTTGACCGTCACCCATATGGAGCTAGTAGGGAACTACGGGCTGAGCATTCACTTTAGTGACGGTCATACAACCGGCATCTATCGCTTTGTCAACTTGCGCGATAAGGCCCGGGAGACGGACGCCAACTGAACGCTTGGGAGCGCGCGCGAGATCTCGTGAGGGATCTCGTCAGCGCGGTGGCTGGGCGAAGCGATGATCTCCGGGAAAAGGGGTCGCGGTCTCGCGTAGATAGGTCTCTTGGTCGTCCCAGATTGCGATGCCCATGGCGCGTAACCCGTGGTAATCGTTGTAGCGAAGTTCCAACGTTGCGGTGGGACGGCGGGGCGTTGCCCGGACGAACTGGGTCCAGGTGATGGCCGAGTGCCGGCGTTCGCCAAAGGCAGTGCCCAGACCGGGGCGCTGTGGCTTGTGTGGGCGGCAGCAGGCGCTGTCTCGGGAGCGCTTGGCCTGGGAGGCACTGCCACCAGCGCGACCGGCGCTGCGTCCGGGAGCCTGGTTGGCGCGCTCGCCCCGACGATATCGGCGGGAGGGACTCGTCGAGGTGTCGCCGAGGGCTTCTTGCCCCTGAGACGGTTTCGAAGCGGGCGGAGGAGGGGGGCTGGCTTCGTACCATTCGCCGTCTGCTTCCGGGGCAGAACGGGGGGCGGCATCATCGCCGGGGCGAGGTTGCCGATCTTGCCGGTTTCCTTCCGAGGCGCGCCTGTCGTAGGGACTGGCGCCGGGGCCGCGGCGGGAAGTATGCGGCATGGGGATCGGGGCTGGCCGAGGGCGCGCGACTCGATGGCGTTCGGCAAAAATGGCCAAGCCGATCACGCCGATATTGCGGGCGATTCCCTTGCGACCGGCATAGGAATTGCGCACCGAGGAAAAGCGAAAGGATGCGACTTGCTCGGTGCTCACACGGAAGCCCTCGATCTCGACTGTGTCGTAAGGGGCGACGATATAGCCTCGCTTGCGCAAGTCGGCTGGCTGGCCGTCGATGACATCTAGGCCATCGACTGAGAGCAGGGCTTCGATACGGTGATCGCTGTGATTGGTGATTCGTACGGCGTAGCGCTGACCGGGAGAGCCGAGCACATACAATCGTCCGCGATTGCGGTACGCGTCCAACGGGACGTCGTATTCGTCGATGACTTCCATTGAATATAACGACGAATGGATCTCGGCTGGGAGACGCTGGGCAGACGCGGTGGTGCTCACAAACAGACAAACGGCACTGGCGGCTGCGGCGATGAGGGCGAATTGGCGGTGGTTGTTGCGGCTCATGATAGACCCCAACGCATCGGTGTTTGCTGCGGTCTATCACAATCGCATACTTCGAGATGCTTATTCCCGTCTCGAATAGTCTCTCTCGTCACGGGGAACGTGTATAGTGCCCGCATGGCTAAGGCGAAGAAGCGGAGTACGAGAGCCGCCGCGGCTAGAACATCGGCCGCAAAATCACCAACAGCAAAGACCAAGGCCAAACCCGTTGCGTCGAGAGCGGTGTCAGCGGCAAAGAAAAAGCGAGTCACCGCAGCTGCCAAGAAGACCACGTCGGTCCGAGGCAAGTCCGCGGCGATTCGCAAGATCGCCTCGGTAGGGAAGACGTCGGCTGTCAAGAAGCCAGCGAGCAAAAAAACTGCGACCCAAAAAGCGACGACCCGCAGTACAGCGGGGGCCGCTAGAACGACGAGCGAGCGCACGTCGGCCAAAAAAGCCACGAGCAAGAAAGCCGCAGTCGCGAAGACCGCGGCCAAAAAGACAAAGGCGACGGCAAAAACGACGGCGACTCGCAAGAAAGCGACAACCGCGAGGAAGACGGCAACCGCGAGGAAGGCTACAACCTCGGTGAGGGCCAAGGCCGCCGCTACCAAGTCGACGTCGGCAAGAGCCGCAAAAACAGCTGCGGCCAAGAAGGCCGCAAGCGCCAAATCGGTGACCAAGCGCAAAGTCAGCGCGAGTGAGAAAACCACTCAGGAGCGCAAAGTTACCAAGGCGGCGGCAACGAAGAAGACACGGGCGGTCAAAAAGGCGACGGCCAAGACTACGACGACGAGCAAGGCCAAGGCCGACAAAAAAGTGACGGTTGAGGTCGAAGTCACCCGGACAAAGGCGAGCGGAAGTCAAAGCGCTGCGCCCAAGGCGGGGAGTCGTGGGGCAAAAGCATCGGTAACGGCTGCGCCAAGCGTGGCCACGGCGGCATTGTTTTTACCTCTATCTGAAGGAGAGCGCGCGGAGGCTGTGCGGGTGCTCATGGAAGATCCTCGCACTTCTGGTATGGCCAATGTTGGGCGCTATCGCATTATTGCTGCCGAGCCTTTGGTGTACAAGCCTCCCCACGAGCTTGCCGGGCATCGATTGGCGCGGGTTACCGCATATGATTACGCAGCCGAACGTTCAGTAGATGCCTGCATCGACTTGGACAAGAGCGCTGTGGTTCATGTGGAGATCGCTCGTAGTCAGCCGATGTTGGCACGCGAAGAAGAGGCAGCTGCATTTGCCATCGCGCTGGCCGATGATGGAGTTAAGGAGAAGCTGACCCTAGGGGATGAGCCGCTCGCCGCAATGCATCATTGGAGCAGTTCAGACACTAGTTTGGCTTACTTACGGCGCTCTGCCGCCGTGATCTTTGGCGTGCCTGACGGCAGTCCCACGTTGGTGGCGGTCGTCGATTTGCTCGATAACTTGGTATCCGAAGTCGTACCCGCTGCCGAATGGTAGCGCGTGATAATGTAGGGGCTCTATCGATGAGCAATGCGATCGAGAAAGCGGGCTGGACCGTTCACTGGAGAGTCAGCGAATCTGCTGGAATAGTCGTGTATTTGGTCGACTTTCACGGCCAAAGGGTGATGTGGGAGGGGTCTTTGCCGTACGTGACTGTCGACCATCAACGACAGGAGTTGGTCGATGATCTAGAAGAATTTCTGGAGAGCGCCGAATCGGCAGCGGATGCCGCCGAATCTTTGCCGGACGTTGAGCCGATGGCACAAGATGCGGCGCCCGACTCTCTGGCGGAGTCTTCCTCCGAGGCCGTCGCGGCTGAGGCGGAGGACGCTGATTCGAGTGGGTCATCAGACGATGTGTCGGCGGCCGATAAATCGGCGGCCGATGAATCGGCGGCTCCAGACGAATACGACGCCGACGGCCCATCGCCGAATGAGCTCGGGGAAGAGGCCGGGGATACGGGAGCCGGGAGCGCGACCGATGCGGCGTTGTCATCATCGTCAGAGTCGGTGACCGTGCAACTCGATGAATCTTCTACGGAATTGGGCGACGAGGTCCTTGCCGCTGAAGGTGATGAGGATGCCGCAGAGGGGGAGTCGGAGACGGAGACATCCGTAGAGGCTGCTGAGGTAGACGCGGACGACTCGACAGTCAACGAGACGATCACGACTTCTATTTCGACTTCCGCGTCGACCTTTGTATCGGCTTCCGTCTCGGCCTCTAGTTCGGAGACGACGGGCCTCGAAGGCAGTGATGAAGGCGAGGCCTCGGAGTCGCATGAAGAGGGCGATGTTGAGGCGGCCTCTGAGACGGAAAGCGGCGAGGCGTCGCCCCCTTCTGTGACGGCCACGTTTGGCGATGATCAAGAGGTGCAGGGGCAAACGGAAGAGGATGGCGATGCCGGAGGCTCGGACGCGACTGATACCCTGGTTCTCAACTCGCCGTCCAGCATGAGGAGTGCCAGCCTGCCCGGAAAAGTGATCACGGCCAGTCGGGAAGAGCGCGGCGAGGAAGGCGACGAATCTGATGATGAGGGCGTGGAGGCATCGGAGATGGAGTTGGCATCTGAGGCTAGCACGGACGCCGGTGGTGCCCCCGATGCCGGTGGTGCCCCCGATGCCGGTGGTGACGACGGCGCAGAGGCTGCGGCAGATCTCGAGGCCGACGCCGCAGATGATATCGTAGCCTCGGAGACAGAAGACCGCTTCTCCCCAGAGGGGGAAATGGCTGATGAGCAAGCCGACGAGATAGTCGGCGAGGCGGAATCGGCACCGGGAGAGCTAGCTGCAGATGCTATAGACGCCGCCGCCCTTGACGACGGCGACAGTGAAGTCTCTGGCAGTGATGACGATAACGCCGCGACGCCCGATGCCGCCGATGCCGCCGATGTCGCCAATGCCGAAATCGATACCGAAATCGATGCCGGCAGCTCGCTGGGGTCGTCAGAGATTACCGGGGATGGGGATGCTGCCGCCGGAGCATCGATACTGGCCGAATTGGCAGAGAGTGTTGCTTCGAGAGCCTCCGCCGCACACGGGCCACTATGGATGCCCCTCGGACGGCGGACCTTGATCGGCGAGGTGCGGGTCAACGAACTCCACAATGGTTTTGAGATCGCGGCTGACTTTGCTTCCGGCCCTTACCGCTACACCCAGCTGTGGAGATTTCTCGCGGACGGCCGTATTGGTCCCTGGCTTATCATCCACGCTGGTGGCATTCACGGCTCCCATACGTATCATCCCCACTGGTGCTTCGATTTCGATATCGATAGCGACGGTCAGGACGCCATCGAATGCTACGAAGACGGCAAGTGGGTGCGTATTGGCGAAGAGGGGTGGTTCCCGTATACCGGCGCCAGCGACGACGATGGCACTGTGTGGCGCCAAGTTAGCCTCTCTTCAGATGCGGCGGTCTCTATCCGCCCGCACGCCCGCGAAGATGCAGAGATGTTTGCGCTCCGCTATCGCCAAGGCGAGTGGATACCGCTCTCGCCTCATAACGACAAGGAAGGGCAGCCATTTCCGGCCGCCTACGTCGGCTCCGAGAGCATCGACGGACAAGACGTTATGATGTGGTACGTGGCCCACGTCCACTATGACGAATCGTTTCCGTTCACCGCGGGAGCGTGGGTCCAAGTTGACGGTCTGGCCGATTGAGCCGCAATCTTAGCGGCAAGAGAAATGTGGGCCTCAGCCTGGGATTTTACCGGCTGAGGTTCGCCATTTGATACGGCAATTGACCATCATATTTTCACCATCGGGGTCATTGATCGCGATACGTGATCCATCATCGCTGCGGTGATGCGCGGATGCTCGCGGTGATGGTGAAAAAATATTTCGCACTTTAGCTATCGCGTAACCCTGCGAAAATCAGACTGAATCCGCCCTGTTGAACCGGGTCTCGGCGTGCAGACGTACCACCCCCGGCTACATCTGCCGATCCGAAATCGAACAGTTTGGCTACGTTACGATAGCCTTCCCGCGATGGCCAATACGCATTGAGTACACAGCGTCGACGGGAATCACCAGGTAGTGTATCTGGAGGCGGAACAATGAGTTCCTGTTCACGTGCGGCTATTGGTCGTATGTCTCAAGCCCTAACCATGGGTTAGGGTCGATGGATAGAGATTTAGCACAATCAATCGGAACGGCGGCTCGTACAGCCCGCCTCGCGCTCCAATTGACCCAAGAGGACGCAGCGGAACGCATTGGCGTTAGCGTCGAATTTTATTCGCGTATCGAACGCGGTACAGCATTGCCGAGTCTCACCACCTTGGTGCGGATCACGGTAGTGCTGAACGTGAGCGCGGATGTCCTCATTGGGCTCAAGAAGGTCAAAGATGAAGGTGAGCACGTTGCGGTCCCACCAGCAATGTTGCCCAGTCGTGAAGAGGAGGCGCCAGAGATTCGGCGAATTTTGCGTCGATTGCGCAAGGCGTCTCCCGGTACGCGACGTTTGGTCAACACGCTTCTCAAGGAGATCGAGCGTATTCGCGCAGAGGAGGGCGAGTTCGAGGAATAAGCTCCCGAGTCGTTGATGTTTGGGGCAT
>JAAUYH010102174.1_pt1 | contig 19688 bp, 11 predicted proteins | sample 7278061 | NCBI WGS metagenome assembly JAAUYH01 (sample SAMN14350203, study PRJNA611818) | marine sediment metagenome | isolation source: surface marine sediment (0.6m) | place: French Polynesia: Moorea | collected 2018-08 | reverse complement strand
TTCATTCAACAGGCCTCAGCGTCGAACTCACAAAGGGGTGTCTCGAAACCAAGGAAAATTTGAATGTATTTCTAATCTTGGGATTCTCCTTGGGCATGACGGCAATAAAACAATAACAATGAATCAAGTTCTTCAATCTTCACTTCTTCTTCTCGAAATACATAATCAGGTTTAAATGAACACAATCACTTGATTGTGGTTGCTTGGGCCATTCGTATTTCATGCGATACACGCACTATTCGTTATAGAACTACCCTTTCATGCCTGACGATAGGGTACTGTCGAGGCGTGCTCTCGAGGGATGGTAGCGGTGCTTGGAGAACCTTCAACGTAATAGTCGTATTAAAGTTCGCACAACTAAGGTTGATTGCTCCACCCAGACGTCGTACAATTGAAAAATTAAGTTCCCATTTGATGAATCGTAGTTAATATTGATTCGTGGATCTCTATTTGGGCAGCAGGGGTAAATAATAGTGACTGAGAAGGTATGAAGCGGCAGGGATGCAATACGCTGATCATGAAATGCACGCACACAAGCAATCCATGATTTTAGCCTTTGAAAAATTTGCGACAACTCTAGATGCATTGAGAGATCACAATTAGAATTTCACAAGTCTATCATTTGTTGAACGTCTTTTTGTGAATGTATTTTAACGGAATTTCGAGGATGTGGAAATGGTAGCTTCTGAGTCTGTTTAGTTTGTTGAATGTAGATCTTTTTTCAAACTCAACTTCACTTCTTGTAAACTTCAAATTTGCAGTTATAAGGTAGTCATTAGTGTAAATGATTTCGGACAATGGCGCTTATTTAGCTATTATCATGAGCAGAGTATCGTATGCGGCTTGGCAGAAATGTTAAATACGGCACTCGTTTGTATTTCTTCCGACAAATGATCTTTCTTCGACGTAAAGGTATTTTAGTACTTGCATCCGGCATAAAGAGAAAACAAAGTCTAGTTCATTATTACACGATTAAATGCTCTAAACACAATTTTCTCCTTCAATACTTCTATATTCAAAAAATTTATACATCGAAACAGCGATAATACAACTTGCAGCTCAGAGCGAGCTTTGTAAACTTGATTTCTGAGAAAAGAAGTGCAGTCTCCCGACTCATAACAGAATAATCAGAAAATCAGTCGTAATTCATTTTTCAAGTATTAAAATTGTCATTGCAGGCTTAATAAAAATTAATGTTATTGCCGCAAGATCAGCGATAGACTTAGTCCCAACATGTTGAGGATTACGGTGAGTAGCAGCCGTCGACGGACCAGACGCCTCATGTATGATTGCGTGGCTGCCGTTATGAGACGGACAAGGCACAACAGAGCGGAACCTGTCAGTGAACGGCCTCCAGGCTTTCACCTAGTAGGTTTGCTCGTCGAAAATGAGGGCACAATTGAAAAATCGAAGCTAAAAGAGGAGGCTCGCTGATAGAATCATCAAGGAACGCAAAATGGCCAACACTGTGATTGTAGTTGCTGATAATCGATTGCCTCTTCTTAGATGAATATCCGCGGAACCCTTCTGGCAATAAGTTCATTTAGTACTGCGTCGACTTCGTACCTTCAAAATAATCGCTCCATATAAATTGGCCTACTTAGTGACTTCATAAGTTTTTATTTTGATAAATCTTTAAACAGCTGTGAAATCCTCTGTCTCCAATGATTCGCTTACTGGGAATGAAGATTACCACAGCATGTTGTAAACCGGATTTGTTGCGCATTTTCTTATTCTAAAATAGCTCGAATAATTTCGACCTTCAGGCGTTACGAGCATCTGAACATGAGTTGCTATCATCGTTAGCAGAAAGCCTTACAGCAAATTTCATTTGATTGTAACCACAAAAACTAAAATTGTGCATGCATGGCAAATGGGCTCACCTACTGCTATTTTGAAATGCCTAGCAGAAAGACTATTGAATTCATTAAATTTAGGATCTCATCTTTCAATTCAGAAACAAAACGGCAATTCGCATGAGTAGAATTCGAGTCGAAGCATATTTCTTTACTTTGTCGCGATACATATGTAGTACATGTCTATCAGCATAGTTCGTGTTTGTAAGCTAAATAATTTTGTACCCTATTGTGCACAGTGAAAAAAATTATCTGTAATTTTATGTGGAAAAGGCAGTGCACAATATTATTCCAAGCTTTATTGGGTACAGTAGTCCAGTTTATGAACAACTGGTGCATGAAAATGATACAAAAAAGCAGTTGATCTACTTACAAATTATTCGAACAATCTTTTCACAAGCCTGACCTTCATTTTTGGGTATTTGCCTTATTTATACATGTATCTGACTGTGATGAATAGTCTACTTTTCAAATTTGGTTACTACAGACTGCACAGCTGAAATATGCTGGCTAAATCTACGAACCTATAGTGTTTGGCGATTCATGCTGGATTCAGCTCTCAAGTAAAGTATTTGTTCAGACAAGTTGACTGAAAATGGTACATCGTGTAATTTTCCAGAACTCACGAAATGAAGAATTGCAAATAACTAGTATATTTGTAAACCCATTGAATCCATGCTTTCTGCACTGCCGAAACAAGAAATCATACGGACATTCTTTAAAAAAAGAATTCAGAGCCGAATCAAGCTTTCATGCTAAATTCAAGCTTATAATCATTAATGGTATGGTTTTGTGCTAGCAAATACATTTTTATTCTGGTATTCTTGGGTTAAAACAAGTGCGCTCGATCACTGAACTATGTTGGCTTCTTCTCTACATAAGAAAAGTCTGATAAGAGTGCATAAGTAAGTTAAATGGCAACTAAAGAATACAATTCATTTTGAAGACAAGTTATTTGTGAAAAAATTGTCATCTGTGGAATTTTTGTCCTTTCTGCTTTCGAAGTAATTGTCGCTACGACTGGAAGCATGAGACTTCCAGCATAGCGGCGTTTTTATTACTGAACAGGTCAGAAAGTTTTCGGTCCTCTATGTCGCAGAAATGTAGGGTGTCTTAACCCAAACGGAGCTCCTTTGTCAGGAATCAAACGGTACAGACTCGAATGAGGTTTTACTTATGTCAAATTTCAAATTTGAACGAAATTGGCCTCATATTTTCAGGGGTTGTATGAGTGCTGCACAAACCGATTCCATCCTCTGGAGCTGTTATAAATATAAAATTCTTACCTATGATTTTGTGAGCAATAAACGCAGCAAATGGCTTGGGAACATTGATTACTGATCAATCAATTATTCTTTGACTTGGAGTCTATTTTCGAAATCCAAATCATCTTGCTGTGGTCCGCTGCGCCTCGCTACTTGAAAATAAACTGACTGATCAATGTCGATCAGTTCTGGAATTTCAGTTTCCGTGTTACAACGTTTTGAGATGCTCTCTACTTGTCACGAAGTTTGCCTATAAAAAATTGCCTTGATGACGTAATACACGTAGTCGACATGAAATGTCGACACACTCGATCGATCCACGTTACGGCAATCGTATCGCATGATGGACTAATTGTACTGGTAGTAGTCATTCTTATCCACTCATCTCTAATTCGAATTTATTTTCATGCAAAATAGCATATTGTGATGTTTCGAGTAGGTTGAACTGTCGTTCCTAAAGACTAAAATCCAGAGTCCCCGTTTACAATTCTGTTCGGATTAATCCTTAGACCGAATAATCGACGTGTAATCTAAGTACTATGATCCGTTTGCTCTGGTGCAATTGAAATTGCTAAATTCAGAGACTGCACGGTATCTAAGCGTTATATAAGGGCCTTTTGAATATACGCAGCAGTCTTTGATTCGCAACCATATCCGATGTTCTATCCATTTGACGATAGTTCGGCATATCAGCCACCCTAAAGCCTCATCCTCCAAGTCCGTGTCACCCGGACATACTGTCATGCATGGATACATTTTCCTAATGCGGAAATCGAGCTACTAAATGTTTTTCGATTGATTGTACAAATCCGTCTACTAAAATCTACCTACCTTTACTAATAGAATACGAAAATGGAGAAGAACCAAACGTAATCGTGTATCGTCCACATCTACAAAGTGTTGGCAGACAGATGCCTATTTGAAAATGCAATATTATGCTGTTTCTTACCTGTGCTTATTCAAGACTGAAGACGTGCAAGATGCAAAACTTAGAAAGTTGCTTATTCCGTAAATTAGATATACATGTCGTCTTTTCGTTCTCGTAGAACGAGCTATCGCTGAGATATCTTGTACGCCAAATTTATTGAAGGAAATTTCGCTTTTTACTTGCCATGGTCTCGATTTGCCTAGACAACACCAATTTTATCTGGCAAGGTCAAGACAAGCCATCCGTAATTACCATCAGACCTATTAGATATTCATTACGTACTGTGTTACCGATTTCCAGGTCTCCATGAAAATCGATATTTTCCTTAAATTCCAAAATATGCCATATCATTAGATTTTTAGTATTCCTAAACAAGTAACAAGATTCTGTTCATATGAACAAACAACGAGTAATGAAATTCTATTGCTGATTATCTTTTGAAGATCTAGACGAGGCACTGTCCTCTTTTTACCTCAGTTTTTCGACTTTCAGAGACTTCTTGGTCATTTGAACAGTACATAATAGAAGTAATATTTTTCCTCTCATCCTCCTACTTATTCAATATCTTTTGATTTTCGTCTTTTCCTTTTTAACCGTTTTATTCAGTGTCTTTCAATTTTCTCTCATCACTTTCCTCATCCTCCATTTCTACATATAACGAAAGGAACGAACCGTTTCTTACAGATGCAAGTGAATCCCAACTTTCTATGTTTCATCCCCAAATCCTGGACATTTTACGATTTTTTGGCAGACATGATGTCTATGTGTACCATCCTTACTTATACAGTTGTGCGAGCTCTATTTGCACTATAGGCACACAGCACCGATATATCATCCTGAGCTGCCTCTTCTTGGCTCCCGTCAAGAAGTAAAGAATGACTAAATTTATTTGGAGCTTCTTATATCCTGCTCTCTCTGTTATACAGCTATTCAATAACTTTTTTGGAGAACGGTAACCAAATTTTAGAGTTATTCATGCTTTTCTATGCACAAAATATATTGAAAAAATATGAAAAATATAAGATTTTTGTAAATTTTTTTAAATGGAAACAATGTGACGACGATCTGTGCATATTTGCTGAATTTATGCATTACTGACTTGGCGTGCTGCCTCAAAAGAGCAGGTTTCGCGTAAGTTCCGGAGGAAGAAGAAATGTCGGTTTTTACAAGCACCCATAATCTATGAAATTAATCAATGATAGTATCTAGCTTGCGAATACTGACGGGAAATCAAATTATTCTGCAGAGATTGACGATGAAAACCATAGTAACGCTTGTATGCGCTCTTTCTGGATGATATCTGCAGCCAATGATCGGAATAAAACATTACTTGATAGCCTCGAATCCGTTGGAACTGCAATACGCAGCAGTGCATTATCTGAGACTAATATTTCTAACATCGGCATACGCTAGCCGTTTGAAGCACAGTGATATCTCAGAAGAAGAGCCAGTAATCCTGAATAACTTGGCATAATACTGAAACGAACTAACGAGAAGCGGTTCTGGCTGATATATCATTGGCTGACAAAACATTTGCCGAAGTATTGCACATGTTCATAGATGTCATAAATCGAATATTAGACTAAAAGCAGCCATCTGACAGTCTTAGCCAAACTGGCAGAACGTCCTGGCGAGCAGAAGGATGTTCCACCGCCAATGGTGAGCTATACTTACCACAAGTGCCGTTTCAGGAGTCCTGACAGTGTCAACGCAGCTTCCACCGCTGTAAGAGAACAGATAGTACGTGAATGTGTTTTGGAGAATATCGTAAATTTTCCGCGACTCCGAGAAATGTGGGAAGATCTGGTTCAAATTAATTTAATGGATACGGCACGTTTCCATTATTTGATGTAATTCTAAAGAAAGCTAGAATGACAGGGATAAGATGATATGTGAAGCGAGCAACGGAAAAAATAAAAAGAATATCGCGTGGATAAGAAGGAAAAAGAAAGCTGAGTATCAAATATCATGAAATCACGCACGCACTAATATACCTTTTATTAAGGTACGCTGAATTATCTAAAGCGGAATTTCCTGTAGAAGCAAAGAAAAACCTTGTAGTAGAACCACCGTGGTGCTCGGGAGAACAGTAAAATCTCGGCGACTTAAGACAAGGCGGCTTGTTAGCACCCTGAATATTGAGAGTCAGATACAAACACTGGCTAAAGGCCAGAAACGGGAAATCCCAGTACGAAATAACCGAGGGACGTAGCGAGCGGTAGCCCAGGATGTCACGCGTCTTGATTCCTAGGCGGATATTGAAGATTGAAAGACTTTCTCCAACACTGATTTGCAGTATCGGTCGAGTGTGTCTCGGGTACTTCCCGTCCGCACTGAGAAGTATAGCCCAGCTGCGCCCATACAGATTGGTTTGAGTCGAGAAAGTAAATTTTTACTTGCTGCGCCGTCGGTAAATTAAATGGCTGATAGACTAGGCTTGCAGGATTAATCTAAACTATCCGAAAAGTAATGAAAACAAACCTGAAGGGCTTTAAAGTTGCCCGTTCCGGTCCTGACTGCCCTTACAGCGCGTGTTCTACTACAAACCTAATGAGTGCTAAATGCTACAGCCTAGCCTAACATCAACAATCTACCATTAATTTAGCTTACTTTCATTTAAGAATGTTATTATGAACTTCAAGTGAAAGAGTAGCAACTCAAACAGCAATAGTGAACATTTTCGTACTAAATAATGCTATGTTTTTGGTATATTGTTTTTTTAATTTGGCATTTGGCTACAAACACTTGTAGTGGCATTCCTTAGTTAGCTAATAGTCTTAGTCTGAATTATTGTTTATGCGAGAGCCTACACGGAACGCGAAACGACGCTACGCCATCAGACAATTCATTAATGTTTACGTTTCTTTATCACAATGACAGAATGATCGATTTAAAGTCGTCCATTTTGACGTTAGATACCGTCGTCACAAAAAAGGAGCAATAACTCGGAACTACTATGGATCAGAGTCCTTACGGGGAAGGAAATTCTTCATATGGTGGCTTAAAACTCTGTAGAATACTAACAGGTTCTAGTATAGAACAGTACGAACAAAAATATTTGGCTTCAAGTAGTGTTTTACCCTGTTCTGGGATTGAAGTTTGCACACTAAGTTTGTTCCAATTCGCAACATCCCCTGAAGGCTGTTTCTCCCAGAGCATACGTTGCGCGACAGCCTGTCTTTTTAATTGTACAAGTCAGTTTACCATGGCATTGTTCGACATCACAGGTTTTGTTTGCTTTTGGATTTTCAACAGTTTCTGACTCTTTTTGGGGTACCCATTCCTCTATGTACGCTGAATGTCAACAATACCAGTGTTCAGGCCAGCACGGCGTTGAATAGAACTATTGTAGTTTTCATCCCTGCATAAAAAATTATGCGTTCAAATGTTCTTTCACTACAAATATGCTACGGAAATGCAAAATCGCAGATGCCCTGCTACTGGAATGCATATTGCAAAATGATAGTGAACAACAACGCCACCGGCTTTCGAATATGAAATGATTGCAACCTATCTTAGGACTTCATCCACAGTCTCAGTGTTTGTAGCATTTCATCTCTGTAGCAACCTGCGAGAAGACGAAATGATAGTGATATTGGATACAGCCGATAACTCATATGCAATTTGCCTACTTCTAGTCTGCAATCATACATTTTGTGGTCTAGCTGTACTGTTGCGTGGCGACGTTTACAACGAAAATCTTGTGAACTGTTGAGATTATTATTGAGCAGGGACTAGCCTTTGCCGAGCCAATTAGCAAGTTCCATTCTAATGTATATTTCGATAATACAAGACTCTTGGCAGGAAAAAAACAGTACTGTTCGGTGTTCTTGAAGCCAAAGCTGAAGACACTGCAGGTTTTTTAACCCTCGAACATCGACAGTTTCCTCCTAGACGGCGTCAGGTCAGTAAAGTACGTGCAGATAGGTTACTTCTGCATTGCCATATGAAGTCGAAAAGCATTTAAAATATCTTGATCTCCCGCTCTTTCCTCTCTCTCCATTGTTATAGATGAGCTGTACAGTACCCTATGATTCGGAAGCGTACTACAGTAATTTGAGATCTACAATGTTGAGCTACCACATCGCAAATCATATTGGGTGATAGCTTACTTAAATGTATAGCTGAATACAATTCTATCTGCCTCTTCGGGAGGAATCTAATCTGTAGGAATAAATTTCCCTGATTGCATATTTTTGCATTGAAAATGGGAGTTCCTAGTAAGACCGTTCCTTAAATTCATTTTTTCGGCATTTTTTGAAAAGGTATCATTGCACTAAGAATGATTCATGGAATTGTTATTTCTTCGTGAATACGATTCGCGGCTATGGGCATCTGAAGCAATATTTGTGAGAATCCAACGATCACATGTGCGGTACAGTACTGCTGTGATTGTTCGGACAGTGGTGACTGCTACTGTAACGAACATGTGCGGTCAAACAAGCTTTGAACTTCGCGCTAACGGACATGAATTTCCTATATATTTTCGAGAGTACATAACTCATTCCGAAACATGGGAGTTGTCTGACGTGAGTTACAATTCTCATCCAAAAAATTCCACGTCGCTTCTGATACAGTGTAGACCCGAATTGCTCCAATGCAAGAGTCTGACTGTGAAAACAGGTATATAATTCCCGGATGAGACATCCAGAAACCATCTGCACCGTGCCCACACAAGATGTCTCGCTTTCTACTTCTGGTGTACCTAACAATCTGTCTCATCGCTGTGGTGAATGGTGCTTTGATTAGCAAGGTTTCGATTCGTGCTAAGCAGCGCTTGGATGAACCTCGGTCATCCTCTCCTAGCTCCTCACCGCAAGGATATTGTGGATTTGCGAGGTCGAGATGCGAGAAACCTTGCCGAAATGATTCAGATTGTTACGGGAGATGCTTCTTTTACCAATGTCGCTAGCGTTCATGCAACACGAACAAAAGTGCAGGTTTGATGGACTAGAAAGGTTCATGGTAAGCCCCCTTCAGATGACAAGCAGTTCCTGGTCCAAGAATTCAGGGGATGTAAGCAGAGTTAGCTCTCAAAGTAAATTCATTCAGGATACTCACTCGTGGTCGCCACGTAGTCTATCCCGTTAATCACTCAATGCATTTTCCTTCAGTAGAACTTTTAACAATAAATGCATTGGGAATTTCAACTAGCATCATTGTTCAAGGCCTAATTCCTTAGGGTCAATGATCTGTATAAAACTACCGCTGAGCTTTACAATCGAGAATTCCAATCGATGTCGCAATGAATATTGCGATTGCAAAAGAATAACCAGCAGATCCTGTCTCGGGACGTACTTTCTTTCTGGTCAGTGGTGAATAACGTAGAGTATTTTGAGTCTTAGAGAAAATGATTCCAAGAGATTGCTTTGTATTGAAAGAAACTGGAGTGCTCATGCGGACTTAGACTAAAAACAAGTGTTGACGCAAGGCTAAATCCTATCTACGAATGGGGCCACATTCTTTTAGAATGAACTCGAGTGGATTGCCAAAAATCAAGTACTCAGGTGTTTCAATTTTTTTTCAAGCCGATGTCTCTGCTCTGATTCGAGGATGTCGTTATCCCAATGTGTTCTGATCCTAATGCGCTGTGTTCGTTTGATGGAAATTCTTAATTGCCAAATTCTCTCGGCTTGAGTAGTGATTGAGATCATGGTCCTATTCGTATCTCTCTTTCCGCAAAAATACAGCAGTACGACTTGTTCACTCATTATCATAACCATAAAAATGATTCCACACAGTCGTAGCTCCAATTAATTTCATGTCTTCTCGAAGACTAGACATTGACAAAATGGATTTCGAATCGACAACGAATGATTTAAAAATTCATGGAAGAAGGAACAAGTACAGTACTAACTGACATTTGAATAAGATTTACAGTATAGTGAAATGTGTGATAGTCTCATTGCTGAAAGCAGGCGTGAGATATCGTCGAGCGCTCATCTGTAGAAAAATCGTTCTGAGTTGAATCTGACAAATTTTTGTTCTTCACAGAATAGTGAATCTACTTCGAATCAGATGAAGAAGTAATATAACTGTAATAAAAAGGCGTTCTCGTTACTTGCTTGTTACTTCGACAATATGTTCAAGTTTGCATTGCACTTTTAAAGTAATCTACCGTAGAAAATGTGCTCAGTGTGCCCTGAACAATGCATAAGCATTTTTAAGGTTTTCAGTCTGGAACTTATTTGATTCACGCCAGCATTCATGAATACCTGTCAGCAGAGCAGTTGTTAATCTTATTATTCATATTATCGGAATCCTAAACCTAAAAGCGTACTATAGAGAGAAAACAATCAATATGCACGCGTTCGAAACGGAGATATAGGACGAAGCTTGATAATATGAATTCCTTGATATTGAGATCTTCGAATCGAATATTTGTGTGAATTAATTTTTAATAGAGAAAGAAAAAGGGGCTTAGTGGATTAGTTAAACTTGAAACAAGGGAATAATCGATGTCCGCTGTGTTCGATGTGAAATTTGGAAAGGAGCGGTTGGTTCTAATCTCTAATTCTAACCGAATCTATCTCATTGAGATATGAAGTACAAAAATGACAACATTCAACTCAAGAAAGCCACAGAAATTCATTGGAATGGCATAAGGAAGGCATTTCATGAATGTACGGAAGTTTGTATACCTTTTACTGCCCGTTAACGTTTAAAAAGTTAATTTTAGTTCAGGCATGTGTATTTAAAGTTTCGTTCGCGTGCGAGCATATTTTTATAGCCTTTCAATTTATAAACAATTTGACCTATGACTTCTGAAAAAACTTTATGTTCGAAAGATATGAGATGTAACTGGAAATTTGAATGTGGTGCCACATAAAGTGGTCGATTCCAAAGAAATAAATTTTAAATATGAGACCATAATAAAACTAAAGTTCACGAAGGTTTCAGAAACGAAAAAGCACCAGCGTCTTCTTCAAAGTGTAGATGCAGAGATAGCGCAGTGATATTCTTGTTGAACAATCTAAACAGATTTTTTGCGGAACTAAACTACTTGAAGCACATAATCAATAAGAATTTTAGGAAATGTAGAAGCGCACTCATGATTTCAGCTCAAATCAGTACTTTCTAAGTGGAAGCAATAAGAGAAAGGAAGCTCGAAGAGCTACAAATTGACTGAATTTATATCCCTTCACCTCGAACGACCGGAAATGAAGTGAATTGGTAGTAAACTCGCACCTGACGTAATTGATATACTGCTATGACTTTCAAGCTTCCCTATTACTATTTTATCACCAGAAAATTTTCGGTTTTGAAGCCATAGAGGTATTTATGCTCATGTCTTGAGATTGCACTTCTCAACTTAAGGTACTACCCATTATTTTTTCACACAGTTAGGATATTTTGCCCACTCCCACACCAAGCGCTGTGCTCTAATTTTCAACTTACGTTTTTACTTATTTTGAGAAATAATCAAATGGCTGCTATATTTGAGAGAAGATCCATAAATGTTATTGGCCAAGCTTTGAATCTAAATTTCTATGTAATTTTTTTGGTTGAACTAACTTTCGTTTCGTCAATGTAATGGCAGCGTTCCGTATGAACTACTGTGCGATGATGAAAAAGTATACAACTGAATTTCTAATTGCCTCTAAAGAACAGGTAGAGCTTACAGCCAATCTATTCCACGGCCTTCTCGTGAACAAAACATACGAGATTTCTGATAACAATACTGGGCAACTTATCCCTGCACTTTTCATATCAAATATTTTACGAGCGTTCAGGATGTGGCTTAAGTTATCAAGGGAGATTGATGCGTATCCGTGTTTCATATAGTTGAGCCTTACTTCTGAATGTAAATATGAAATATTATTCGTTCTATTAACTGTTCGATGAGCCTGTTTTTTTAAGGCGCTCGGCAATTAATAATTATCCTCAACCTTTTTACGTTACGTTCGGTATTGCAGCTAGAGGCGGCCAGAAAATTAAATTTGATTTACAGAAACTGATTAGGAATTTCGTTCATTTGTTTTCAACCATGAAGAAGCTAAAATAGTGCAAAAGGGCTTTGAACAGAAAGGCTTTGCTACAAATTTGGGTATGTTCCGCATGTTTCCGTGGAACCGCCTATTCATCAATCGACCGTCAGATACAATGAATTTGAAAACCGAAATCAGAACATGCAGGAAATGATCGGAGCTTCAATAATCAGTATTAGCAGAAAATGTTCCGAGAAAAGGCAAAAGCAGCAATTTGAACGAGAAGGAGTTTGAGCAAAAGAGTACGGAAAATTCTGAACATTGCGCATTTTCAAAGGGGATCAGCATCGAATCATGGGGAGGTGAAATAATTGTTTCAATGCCTAAACAAAGTTTTATTACAGCGAACAATGGTCAATAATTCTGCGAAGTTACGGATAAAATTTTGACGTAGCTATCGCTCTTCAGTAGAAGTGCAGAATTTAAAGTATTTTGAAATTCCCAAGCGACATAGCAAAACAGTTCAGGCTCATCGAATTTCGGGACAGAGACACGCGGATTTTTTGAAAGGCTTTCGCAAGACAATTGAGCAGTGGCAGAACATGCAAAATTTGGCTCTTTAAATCACAAATTTTTCGCAGATTACCAACACTTGTTGTCTTCACTACTTGTTCGTTTCATAGTGGTCATATCTTCAACTACTAATCCGGGGGTCGAATTAATTTAATTTGCTGCATAGTATATTGTTACGTTCAAATCTTTTCTGACTTCAATTGTGCTATGGAAATTTCGAATCGCAGAGCGTCCTGGCATTCTAACTTTAATTGCATTCGACCTGCTTTCACAGATTTGATGGTTCCGAATTATCAGAGAACTTCAGTTACAACAAATGTAGTACCTCATCTGTGTAGAAATCAAGGAAAACTGAGCGAAATGAGAATGATACTGGTTGAAGTACATTTTTGCCTCCTCCTCGTTTGGCATAATCTGTGCGTCCTATCTAACAATCCTGAGAATTACTGATGATGTCATTGAAAACCTAACTGATTTGGCTGTGAAAAAGGAACTAGCATTTCTTGCGCCATTCAGCCATTCCTAAGCCAATGTTTCAATAATTCAAGACTCTTGGCAGGAAGGAACAGTACTGGACAGTGTTCTTGAAGTCAGAGCAGACGATGCTGCAAATTTTCTATGCATTGAATATCAGTAGTTTCTTCTTCGATGACGTCAAGTCAGTAAGGTGCATATATAGTGCAGTACAGTGTAGGTGCAGTACTTCTACATTGCCTTGTGTTTTTAACGGTTCCCCGGAATGGAGGAAGATAGAAAATCTATTTCACCCTCTACTTGTTCCGGCTTTTCCGCCGTAACCTTATCTGTGATAAAGGAAAAATAGCGTTACCAAGTTGACGCAAGGTCATACGAAGAAGAATAGAGATCGGCATGTTCTTCGTTGTTTTCTAAAATATGAGAGGCCATTGGAATGAAAGCACTACGGAGAAATTTATCATTTGATAAGAAAAGATCCCCGAGTCCCCGTGCCTTAAGGTGGATGAGATTGATTGAAGTTATCTAGAAAAAATTATGTGACAATCAAATTTTTGAGAAGATTGTCGAAGTATCATATTTCCAATTGCTGTTTACCACAGTTTTCGCAGAATTCCTGACTTAAATTGTGGTGTCAAAAGCATTCCTAGAAAAAAACTTGGTTCCCCGTCCTTTCCTCTCCTTTCACTGCTAGAGATGAGTGCAATGATTTGAGATACAAAATTTTGATCTATCATGTCGATAATCATGTAGAATAGCCTTTGATTTATTTGCTTTTCGCACTCGATTTCTACATCCCTGCCTATCTTTCTTGTATGAATCTAGCTCATGAAAAATCATTTTCGCAGAACGCTTATTGTCCCACTCTAAACGGAAGTCTTTAATTATTCCATCATTTCAATTCATTCGAATTCGAGCATTTTGAAGCCGTATTGCTGCTCTATAAATGATGCAATAGCATTTCTATTTCTTGACTACCGTATTTTGAGTGATAATAGCCCCCCTATTATCGCTATGGTAGTGGTCCCTATCTTAAAGTAATTAAAATTAAGGTACCGTAGAAAAGCTGTATTTTCGTATTTTATTTGATTTTTCCAGATTGACACATTTCTAACTTTTACGGTAGTAGCCAATAAAAGGTAACATTTCGAGAACCATATAAATCAGGGTCTAAAATTCCAACTTAGACAACCAGCAATGCCAACCAAACGACTACAACTCCTCCAGAAATTGGAAGCCATCAAAGACGCTGCCCAAACTGGAAGCATTCTCCGGACAGCTGCAAAATAGAAAGTCTATCCTTCAACTATTCGTAAATGGCGAAAAAATTTATGAACGAATCAAACAAGAAGCCGAAAAATCACTAAGGAAACTCTCTATTTACTCTGGACCAAAACCTGAGAACAATGTATTAGAATCTGCCGTGTACAGCTGGATTCTTGATCAACGCAAGAAAGAGTTTGCACTGGCAATCTCAGAGATTGTTGACTGAGCCTTATCCATCGATCCACCATTCAAGGCTGCAAATCAATTTACGTTAACCAATTGGGTTTAAAGATTCTTGAAGCGCCATCGTTTATCGATCCGGACACGTACTCAAGCCAGCCAAATTACGGACGCAGCCATGCAGCCAGGTTTCCGCGATTATTTCAGAAGATTGATGATGTCTTGCAGTAATCGGATTAATAATCCGCATTATCGGATCAATATGGACAAAACTGCTGTGTTATAGAATTGTACTCCTAACCGCACAGTTCATATGAAGGGCGAAAAACCTGTTTCAGTTATGATTGTCGGCACTACATCTATGAAATTCACATTGGCTATCTCTGTGGCAATAGATGGAACCAAACCGCCGTTGTTTACAATATTCAAAGCTACACCAGGCGGATCAGTTGAGAAGCAACTGCCACATATACTTCCTGATATAATTGTTGGTTGCGTCCAAGCGAAAGGGAGGATGGACGACAGAACAAAATTCGTATGGTACGAACGTGTCTACAAGCCGTACATTTCGAGCTGTCAGCGAGAATCTGGACTTCTGTTGGATGATTTCGTCTGTCACAAATCTCAAGAGTTGAAAGATAAGTTGAACACAGATGATTCTGTGCTATATTTGATACCACCACATTACACTGGACTGCTTCAGCCGTGTGATATCGGTATAAACAAGTCATTCCGAACGTTCGCAGGCTCACTCGACCAGATGCTGGAAACCATGCCAACGTGGGAAAGATTTTTTCTATTACTGCCAAGAAATGCAATGTGTCCGGAGGTCTTGAAATGTGAGTGGCTCTGCAGGTCTGACACATTAAATATTTCATGGCAAGCCCCGTTCGGTTGGCAAGTTGTTTTTGTAGTGTAAAATTTGAGGCATGTATGAAGACATAGCTCTCAAAAATCATTCATTGTGCTCAGTTTCGAACGCCTCATAGCCTTCCTTGAGCTTCGCTAAATGGCATTTCCTTCTGTAGAATAGTCAATACCAATTGCGTTGCGAATTTGACTAGTGGTCATAGTTCGATTCCAGACTGCTTTGTGAGATAGATATGCAACAAGAAACCTCAATGGCGATCTGATCGAGATCGCGTATTAATGCTAAAGTACACATAGTAATTTCAGGCGAATTGCATGCAGAGTCCAAGCACTACCTTGTGGCGTACTCCTTTTTCTGTTAGGGGCTTATAGTCCTGACTTTCAGCAGTGGATTTAAGACAGCGTGATAAAGAAAATTCGTTTTCAGGTGAACGAAACTAGAGTGTTTTTAAGAACATTTGTGAGAAACTAGACTTGCCACATAGCTTAATTCCATGAAAGAATGAAACCTCATCTGTTGATAGTATTCAATTTCGTTTCTCATGAATGTAGACGGCAGGCCGTTCATATAATGGCCATGCGCTATCAATTTATTCAAACTGTTGTGTCTGTTCCGATTCGCGGGTATTATTGTCTCAATATGTTCTCATCTTCGTCTAGCGAGCTTATTTGCCCCCTTCAGTTGGCTTGAGTGGCACAAATGGGGAAAAACGCTTTTTCATTTCGCAAGCTGCAGCAGTTGATAATCCGATACCATTACACTATACTTCAGCAATCATCATTCAGCAATTGTGTTCGCAATTTGCTATCATTCTAATTGGAAACTTACTCTGCAATCATGCAATGTCAAATTATTCATAAAAGTAGATGGGTACAAGGAAATTTCGTCGGATATTTGCATAAGCATGAAGGATTGCTTCAGAAACAAATATTTGACCCGGAAATTGTCGGTTGAACATGAAGAACGTGAAAATTAAGATTGCGATGAGCAATGAAGATGCAATCTCGACTAACGCTTAACGAATTGCAGTTCACTGCTATAAAAGTCGAATTTCATCCACTCTGTTGAGGATTAATGGAGATCCTGTTAAGATTTAAATATTACTTTCAACAGATATGCTGATTAAACGTATTCAGGATCATCGAAGACTTTCTAATGTTCCTACAAATTAAGTGTCGTATACCTTAATTGCCAACCAACTTAACGAAATAAGTTCTGGATTTTCCTCTTCGTCAAGCCCATAGAAGACAAGAAAACGGAGCAGTAGTCGTGCGACTACTCCATACAAGAGTAGACAACGGTTGGCACAGAATGGTGGTCCAAACGTAGTTTCCTAACCCCTAATCCTCAACCGCAGCACAACACCGTCCTCCGACGTGATTAATTGAGTCTTTTCTTAGTTGAAATAAATGTTTTTGTTCAAATTGAACCAGATGACTTCCTTGATAGAGGTTGTAGAGCACTTATTGAACACTGAATATGTTGTTACAATGTCCTGTAAAAGTCTAAGCGTTTTTTTGTCCGATGCAGCAGAGTTTCTGTATAGCATCATTTTATTCTTCTAGCATAGTTAAGTCCCAACTGCAAGCTTTTATTACATTCTCAACAATTGCTTTGATTTTTAGAACTTCCCCTATTGTTTCTTTCTCGATATGAAAACTGGCCCTAAAATGCAGCTGCATGCAGGAATAAGCCAGAAACATCTGATTCTGACACCCGAGTAAGCCACCAAACAGAATCCTCCCTGCAAAATCAAGTATTTCGCCTCTTTTCATTAAAAAGGCTAACTGGATACAAAAATGGAGAAAAAGCGTGATATTTGTAAAAGCAGAAATCTTTAGAATTTGAGATCCATGACTAATTTGAATTTTTCCGAAGCTTTCTCGGCGGATATTCTCGTTTTCGAATAATATTGGCCCATTTTTCGCTCGTTTTGCATTGCGCACCATACTATAAAGGTAAGATTGATCAAGACCATATTGTTCGCCGTTTGACGCTCAGTACTCAGAACTCATATGCTTGGCTTGTTTACTGAATCGTAGACCTGAAAATTAATTCATAGGTCCAGAGAATCAGGTAAAATCCTTCTTTGTGCTTATCTGGGTGATTCCGATTATGTTGGAGAAGCCAAGTCGCTCTCTGTCAGTTTCAATCAACTTTAACAGATTTTGCAGGTCAAACGTAAATACCGATTAACGTTTGTGGACAACGATATGAATGGTCCATGTCGGCATGATATGTATGGCTTAGATAACAGGAAGACTACCCTTGGGTTGTTTTGGAAATCTTTATTCACTGTTTCGATTATTTGATAATCTGTTTTGGGCCTACTTATACCTCTCATACGAGCAATAATTCGTTTTTCCTAAGGAAAGTCGCTCCAATCGCTATAAATTGTTTGCAGGAAGATCAATTTTGTAGCAAAACTCGTCCTGTTTGACTTAAATTGAGGGCAGTGGGTTCATTTTGATAAAAATCAGATAGATTCAGACCCATTTGTGAACTGTAAGTTCACTTATTGTTCTTGGATAGCCTGTCAAAGATTTCATTGCTACATAATTGACTATCGCAAGATATTTCCGATCAGCGTAAATCTATTTAATGAAACATAAGCTCAGTCCATCGCAATAAATGGTCCAAAATTTTTATTCTCGCTCCTAATTATTTGATTCACTGTCCGAGAAAACGACTGAAGCCGTGCAACTCCTTCTAAAGGTATACATCTGTTCTAGTTCTCCATGATGTACTGTACGTATGATCAGTTCAAAATGCTAGGGTGTTCTTAACGTTTGAAGAATTGATTCTATCTTTTTCATGAAGATTCTGTTGAGATCGTGTGACTGGATGCCATCATCTCGAAGTGGAAGATTCCCTTTCAGGCATTTCAAGCTACTTTCTAATTTCTGGCTTCTTTCATCCTAGCTTTCTAATATCCTTAAAACGGATATATTGCAGTGAACACTGAGCTACGGAAGTATAAAATTGAACATCAGCAACTCAGCCCTAAGACAAATAGTCTAGATGAGTTGATGCGCTCTGCTCTCTACAAAAAATATGCACCATGGCAATCATATTTGTAGTCGCCCTAACAACTGATAATGGGCATGATAGCTGATCTGCATTAATGATATCAGTCCTTATTTTTATTAGGGTTCTCTGCTATTCTTTGTCGAAATCTATATGGCCACAAATACTACTACTGAAAGTAAAATCTGCTTGGACTTGCGCTAAGTTGTCGATCAGATCATATTTCTCAACTCGTATCAAGTTCGGTGAGGGCATCCTTTTCAGGAGACTCTTTTCCATTCTTCTCGATCTTCATAGCATTCTTTCGAGGTACTGGAAATTTGGGATCCATCGATAGGGTAATTTTCGGTTTCACATCGAGCTTTTCATAGACATCGATGTCTTTCTATATAATCTCCAGCTTGCCTAGCATTTCTTTGTCCGCAGTTCTCCTGAACGAGGCCATAGGATTTCCTTCCTCAACTGGGTTATCTCGTGTTAGATCGTTAAAATTGTAACGAACATGTCAGTTGTATAACCTTTGGGGGACACTCCGAAGCTCAAATACATTTCTATCAGCCCCCTCAACATAGTCTTCCGGATATATACTACGCTTAGATATACAATAGCTCTTCTATCTCCACTTCAAGCATCGTTTTTTGCTTGTTTCGACGCACTATTCATTAATTCAGACTTAGTCTTGCTTATCGATAATTTTTCAAGAATCACAGTTTGTAGTAGCTCATAAATTCTTGCTTCTTTATTCCAGGCGTCGCATGTGTGAAAGATTAATAGGATAAATAACCCTTCGCACAAATTAGTACGGCCATAGTCCTATCTGATTTCTTTCGTCGAGAATACTGTTCGCCATCATATTCTCGTGGAATTAGATGAATTTTAGGGCGTTTTCGGAACTATTGACTGTAATCTGCTTACTAGGAGTGTTCTTTATGGCTCCTGTCTGAGACCAACAATTTAAAGGTCATCTAAATACCTACGTGGTAGCGAAACTGATAAACCTTCTCTGGTGAGTGAATGGTTTTACTGTTTCACTTCATACTGATACAGTTTTCCTTCTCTACAACGTGCACGAGGGTTTTTGGTACAGCAAGGAGGGATTTTCTGGTTTTTGCAATAGACGAGGGTGAATTATGGGGCACAGTGAACTGACAGTGATACGCATAATCCAATCAATGTGAAGACGAGGAACATAGTAAAACCAGTGACGGTATTGTCGTTCAGTGCAGTCCGTTAACACGTCCAGAAAGTATGAAATTTAGATTTGTCAGTACATGCAAACTAAAATACGGCACTCTCTCCGACAATAATTGTGGTTCCTAC
>JAAUYH010096548.1_pt1 | contig 19698 bp, 20 predicted proteins | sample 7278061 | NCBI WGS metagenome assembly JAAUYH01 (sample SAMN14350203, study PRJNA611818) | marine sediment metagenome | isolation source: surface marine sediment (0.6m) | place: French Polynesia: Moorea | collected 2018-08 | reverse complement strand
CCTGCACCCAGACTCGCACGCTCTCGATGCCCGAGTCGTCGGTGGCCGTGCCGATCACGTCGAACGGGCCCGGAGGCAGGTCTCCCGGTACCGGGCTGGTAATGGTCGTGACCGGGGCGTTCGATTCGACCGGCGGTGGCAGCTCGAAGAAAGCGGATCTACCGACGAGGATGTTGTTCACTCTGTCGGAATCGCCCCCGTAGAGCAGTCCCGAGTCGACGATCGTCACGTCGTAGCCGGCGGTCGAGTTGTTGGTGCCCGGATTCCATGGCAGCGCCGCTGCTGTCGTGGGGTGAAGGGCGGCGAGGTCGTCGCGAGCTACCGCATCGGGATCCGTCAGGTGCGGTGCGTTTGCCCCGCAACGACCGAGCTGGCGGTCCATGAACGTCGACGTGACGTTGCTCCCGGCCGGCACGCCGTTGCGAGGTGCCGAGCAGAAGTGGCCCGATGCGTATACCGCGGTATCGGACACCGCGACACCGAAAACGCTCGAGTACATTCGGGCGATCCAGGTCGGATCAACGCCGGTCGTCCCGGCGACTTCGTAGCGTTGCACGGTGTCGCACAGAGGCTGTCGGTCGCCGCCGGTCGAGCTGACGACGAAATAGGTGCCGTCCGGCGACATGGCGGCGTCGCTCACCTTGAATTCCCATCCGCTTCGATCGGCGAACAACGCGGGCGTGTAGTCGGCCGGTCTGTAGTTGAAACAGTTCTCGGTCTGGATCTCGGTCGTGCCGTCGACCGGATAGGGGTTGGCTGTCCAGCCGGAGAGCACTGGGCTCGACGGTGACGACACGTCGATCTTGGCCAGCCCGGGTCGGTCCTGGCCGGCGACGGTGTGTGCCATGTGTGCAGAGATGAGCGTCTGTTGGTCTGGTGTGAGCAACACGCCGTACACGCCGTGGTCGCTCGAGCTCACCGATCCCTGCCAGTAGCGGTCGACTACGCCCACCACGTCCATGTGGAAGCCCTGGTCGGTCTCGCCGCTCGATCGGAAGAGGGAGGCCAGGCTCTTGCGGGCGATGTCGTTGACGAACCCGAACGATCCTCCGACGAAGACGCGATTGTCGGAGACGGCGATGCTGTAGACGGGGCCGTTGATCGTCGGCGCGAACGTGGTGTCGAGCGTCAGCGACGAATCGAACCTGGCGACACCCTCGATCGCGTTGCCGTCGACCGTGTCGAACCGGCCTCCGACGAAGAGCTCGGTGCCGTCCGGGGACACCTCGACGGCTCGCACGATGTCATCGAACGCGGGCGTGAAGGTCGTATTCATCTGACCGCTGTACACGTCGTAGGCGAAGAGGTTGGACACAGAGTGACGAGTGCCGTCGATGTCCTCGACCTCGGTGAATCGGCCGCCGACGATGATCATCGAGCCGATCTGGGCGTGCGCTCTCACATCGACATCGACCTGGCCATCCCCGTCGACGTCGACGTCGTCGGCGCCGACGACGACGACCGGCACCGCCCGGTTGTTGATGCGAGGAGTGTCCTGCACCACAGAGCCGTGGGCACCGGTGGCGCCGGCCGAGCCGACGGCGGAGAACCCTGCGCCGAGAACAAGAGCGAGAATCGCCCACCGTCGACTGAGTCGCCGATCACCCGCCGTCGATCGGCGCGCGCGGATCCGGCTCGCTACACCACAATCAGTGGTCGGTTCGCCCATTTGCCCCACGAAACCGGAGTATACGGGCGGTCGGCCCGGAACTCAGCGGGTCGACGGGCCCAGGTGGCGACAAGCGGGGTGAAACCCCTATTCGGTGGATTCTCGCCCGTGGGTGAGCAGTATCCTGACCAGATGACCACCGCAGACATCGGCGTCGACCTCAGCAAGTACGACCTCGGGTGGAGTGACGCCGAGGACTACATCTACAAGCCCAAGAAGGGGCTCAACACCGACATCATCAACGAGATGTCGTGGATGAAGGGCGAGCCCGCCTGGATGCGCGACTTCCGCCTCAAGTCCCACCGGCGTTTCGAGAAGCGGGCCATGCCGACCTGGGGCGGAGACATGTCCGAGATCTACTTCGACGACATCTTCTATTACATCAAGCCCACCGAGTCCGTCAGCGACGACTGGGACGACATCCCCGAGGCGATCAAGGACACCTACGAGAAGCTCGGTATCCCCGAGGCCGAGCGCAAGTACCTGGCCGGGGTCACCGCCCAGTACGAGTCAGAGGTCGTCTATCACCGCAATCGTGAGGATCTCGAGAAGCAGGGCGTCATCTTCTGCGACATGGACACGGCCCTGCGCGAGCACCCCGAGCTCGTCAAGCAGTACTTCGGCACCGTCATCCCTCCCAACGACAACAAGTTCTCGGCTCTGAACTCGGCCGTGTGGTCAGGCGGCAGCTTCATCTACGTTCCCCCGGGTGTGCAGGTCGAGATGCCACTGCAGGCCTACTTCCGCATCAACGCCGAGAACATGGGTCAGTTCGAGCGCACTCTGATCATCGCCGACGAGGGGAGCTCGGTTCATTACATCGAGGGGTGTTCGGCGCCGGTCTACACGAGCGACTCGCTGCACTCAGCCGTGGTCGAGATCATCGTCAAGGAGAGCGCCCGGGTCACCTACACCACGATCCAGAACTGGTCGAACAACGTCTTCAACCTGGTGACCAAGCGGGCCAAGGTGTACGCCGAGGGTCACATGGAGTGGATCGACGGCAACATCGGCAGCCGCCTCACCATGAAGTACCCCGCCGTGGTCATGGTCGGGCCCAAGGCGTCCGGCGAGGTTCTGTCGGTTGCCTATGCCGGGGACGGCCAGCATCAGGACGCCGGTGCCAAGATGACCCACGCCGCCCCCGAGACCACGTCGAAGATCGTCTCGAAGTCGATCAGCGCCCACGGCGGCCGGACCAGCTACCGCGGTCTGGTTCACGTCGACGAGGACGCCTACGGCTGCAAGAGCCACGTCCAGTGCGATGCCCTGATCCTCGACGAGGACTCGATCAGCGACACCTATCCCTACATGGAGGTCGGTTCGCGAGACGCGGTCATCGGCCACGAAGCGACCGTGTCGAAGGTGGCCGATGAGCAGCTCTTCTACCTGATGAGCAGGGGCCTCTCCGAAGAACAGGCGATGGGCATGATCGTCAACGGTTTCATCGAGCCCATCACCCGGACCCTGCCCATGGAGTACGCGGTCGAGTGGAGCCGGCTCATCGAGCTCCAGATGGAGGGCTCGGTCGGGTGACACGCTGAATCCCGGTACCGGGGTCGACTCGTCCCGTACTGGAGGTCATCGGTCTCCACCTTGCGCGCTGGACGCCAAGGTACCTAGGCTGACTTGCTCATTGGCTGCACTCTGAGTGACATCTACTGTGGTCGTTTGTCACGCAAAGAGCGGGACGGTGAATGTGAGAATAGTCAGCAACTTCGTCCAGGCCTCGCCGACTCGAGCGGCGATCGAAGATCAGTCGCGTGCCGTTACCTCCGCGACCCTCTACGAGCGTCACGTCAAACGAGCACTCGACCTGGTGGTCTCGGCGTCCTTGTTGCTTCTCCTCATCCCGGCCGTGGTCGCAATCGCTCTGGCCATACGGGTCGGGGTCGGGCGCGGGGTCCTCTACACGCAGAAGAGGGTCGGGCGAAGCGGCCGGACGTTCACGATCGTGAAGTTCCGGACGATGCACCACGATCGCCGATCGGCCGCGGTAGGAGTCGAGGTCGACCGCCGTGCCGCCCACAAGGTCGATCACGACCCTCGGCACACGAGAGTCGGACGGGCGCTGCGACGACTCAGCCTCGACGAGCTACCCCAGCTCTGGAACGTCTTGAGGGGTGATATGAGCCTCGTCGGTCCCAGACCCGAGATCTACGACGTCGCCGTCGCCCGTGGTCTCGTGAATCACGTACGGCACTCGGTGAGACCTGGGATGACGGGGCCGTATCAAGTCTCGTCACTCCGGTTGAACGGTGATCTCCGCGACGGGCTGCACCTCGACGAGCAATACGTGCAGCGCATCACGTTCCTGGGCGATTTCCGGTATCTGATCCGGACGGTCGGTCTGATGCTCGGGCTCGGTTCGCCGGGAGCGGGTGGATCCTGACGTGACAGGATGCTGCATAGACATAATCGCCGCTCGCTGATTCCTTCTCATGCACGGATTTCAGCTTCGATTAATAGGAGCAAGAATGGCGTCAACAGCCGATGACCTTCAGTTTGCGTTCTTCGACCGATTCACGCCGACCTACAATGAGAACAGGCTCGCATTCGTCGATAGGCACCTAGCGTCTCTTCCTCGATCCTCTGCCGTCATAGACCTGGGTTGCGGCGACGGGGCAATGATCGACCACCTTCGTAGTGGGCATCCCGAGCTCAACTACGTCGGCCTCGATCCAAGCGAAGCCTACATAGACAGAGCGAAGGCGCGCCTCGAAGAAGGCGCCGATCTCTTCGTCGGGTCCCTTCTGGATCACGAGGTGGTGAAGAACCTCGGAAATGATTACGCCGCATGCCTACTGGTATCCGTCTTACACCATCTGGTCGGTCGCACCCAAAGAGAGTGTATCCAGAACGTCGAGGAAGCCATCGAGAATGCACTATCCCTGCTCAAGCCAGGCGGCAAATTGTTCATCTTCGAGCCTGCTCTCGCCCCGGCTTTCTGGTCAAAGCTTGCATTCACGCTCAAACGCTCAGTATTGCGAGTGTCCGGCAATAGGCGGGTCGAGATCGGCCCTGGCTGGGCCAATATCGGAGCTCCCCTGGTCCATTTCTTCACGCCTGAGGATCTACTGTCGCTCGTAACCGCCGCCGGCGCAGAAGTAGAGGAAGTCCGTCTTGTCGATTCGACGACCCTCGGTGGCGTGATGAGGCGCGAGCGCATCGGAATCGTGGCGACACGACCTTGACGGCGCAACCGGGGGAGCGTGCGGGGCGCTCGATCGGATGGCACCGGGCGATCTCATCGGCCAGGCATTTGGCCTCCGAGCGGATTGTCAAGATCTCGGTAAGCAGTCGCCTCCCTCAGGTCGAGTCGCGCCAGACTGATGGCATGCCGATGCGTCAGGACTGCAAGTACTTCGAGAGTCGCACCTACCCGAGCGGTGACACCGTGCGGAAATGCGATCTCGATCTGGCGCCCGAAGCTCCCTGGCGATGCCCCGACGACTGCCCCAAGTACGAACGGCGCATGGCCGACGTCAACTGGAATCACGGGTCGCTGATCACGCCCCCGACACCCGCCGAGCCGACGAGTCTCGGCGACGACGACAGCATCGCCGCCCTTCTCGACGAGGCCGAAGGGATCGTCAACTCGGCCGGCCCCGAGATCCGGGCCGAGGTCGACGCCGAACGGGCCCGGGCCGCTCGACGGACCGGTCGCATCAAGGGATTCTTCGACCGACGCAAGAAGAAGCGCTGATCATAGGCTGAGCCGACCATGTCCGCCCTCAGCACCGAACCCCCGTGGCTCGACGCGCTTCGAACGGCTGCGGCGGCGCGGGCCGCCGAGCTCGATCGGCCCGACGACGTCGAGGAGATCTGGCGGTACAGCCGCGTCGCCGACATCGACTTCGACCGCTTCACGGTCGTCGACGCCCCGAGCTCGCAGATCGAAGTCATCGACGACGCCGCCGTTCTCGCGACCGTCCGAGACGGGTTCGTCGTATCGGTGACCGGAGTGATCGACGGGGCCACGGTGGCCCGCGCTGTCGACCTCGACGGGGGCGAGGCGCTCGTGGGTTCGGTTCGGGAGACACAGGCCGACTTCGTCTCCGAGCTCCACGACGCATCGGCGGGGGATCCGCTCGTCATCGATATCGCCCGCGGGGTGCTCGCCGAGGGCCTAATCGTCATCGACGTCTACTCGGACGTGGACGGCGGACTGACGGCGCCGCGAGTCGTGGTGCGGGCCGGTGCCGGTTCTGCGGTCACGGTGCTCGAACGGCGTCGCTCCGGCAGTGCCGACCAGCTCACCCTTCCTGTCGTCGAGATAGAGGCCGGGGCCGACGCCCGGGTCGGCTACACGGTCGTCCAGGATCTGGGGCGATCCACGGTCGGTCTCGAACGCCAGGCGATCCGCGTCGATCAGCAGGCCTATGTGTCGTGCGGAGTGGCCGCGCTCGGGGGCTCGTACGCCCGCACCCGCACCAACATGCGCCTCGTCGGCCGGGGCTCGAGTGGTGATCTGACGGCCGCGTACTTCGGTGACGAGGATCAGATGCTCGATTTCCGCACCTTCCAAGAACACCGCGCTCCCGACACGACCTCGAATCTGCTGTTCAAGGGCGCGGTGACGGGCTCGGCCCAGTCGGTGTATTCGGGTCTGATCCGCGTCGGTGAGGATGCCCCCGGCACCAACGCCTTCCAGACCAACCGCAACCTGAAGCTCTCGGACGACGCCTGGGCCTACTCGGTGCCCAATCTCGAGATCGAACAGAACCAGGTGTCGTGCAGCCACGCCTCGACCGTCGGCGAGATCGACGACGAGCAACGCTTCTATCTCGAGAGCCGGGGCGTACCGACGACCGTGGCCGAACAGCTGCTCGTCTCGGGCTTCTTCGCCGAAGCGATCGACAAGTTGCCAACCCCGTCGGTGCACGCCGAGCTCCGGTCTCGTATCGACGCCGCCCTCGAGGCCGATCGACGAGGGGGTGACGCTCCATGACCGAGCCCAATGTCACTACGGTTCGGCCCCTCGCCGACGGCGAGATCGCCCAGATCGAAGTCGGAGGTAGGCCCGTTGCCTATGCGCGCGTCGGTGACCGTTACTTCGCCATCGACGACACCTGCACCCACGCCAAGGTGTCGCTCGCCGAGGGAATCGTCGACGAGGACGACTGCACCATCGAATGCCCCAAGCATGGGGCGCTGTTCAGCCTCGAGTCGGGTGTTGCCCTGACCCTGCCGGCCACGAAGGGTGTGGCGGTCCACGAGATCGCGGTCGACGGAGAAACGGTCACGATCAGCGTCGCACCGGAGGCCGACGATGAGTGAGCTGGTGATCGACGACCTCCATGCCGGTATCGGCGGCGTCGAGATACTCCGCGGTGTGTCACTGACCGTGCGCAGCGGCGAGGTCCACGCCGTGATGGGCCCGAACGGATCGGGGAAGTCGACGCTGGCCCACGTTGTCATGGGTCGGCCCGGTTACGAGGTCACCAGCGGATCGGTCACCCTCGACGGTGTCGAGCTCAGCGGGCTGTCGGCGTGGGAAAGGGCCCAGGCCGGTCTGTTCCTGGCCATGCAGTATCCGACCGAGGTGCCGGGCGTGTCGCTGCCGGCAATGCTGGCGGCGTCCCGGGAGGCGAATGGCCGGCCGGCCGATGGAATCGAGAGCGAGCTGGCAGCCGAGGCCGAGCGAATCGGACTCGACCCGTCGCTCCTGTCCCGCTCCCTCAACGAGGATCTGTCCGGCGGCGAGAAGAAGCGCAGCGAGACTCTGCAACTGGGACTCCTGCGCCCCCGCATCGCCATCCTCGACGAGCTCGACTCGGGCCTCGACGTGGACGCCATGCGAGATGTGACGCGCCGGATCGAGGAATTGACCAACGAGCCCGAGGCTCCCCTGGGCGTACTGGCGATCACTCACTACAAGAGGCTGCTCGAGGAGCTCCGACCCGACCACGTTCACGTGTTCGCGGCCGGCGTCATCCAGACCAGCGGGGGAGCGGAGCTGGCCGACGAGCTCGAACAGAGCGGCTACGCCGAGTGGGTCGAGCTGGAGAAGCCCGACTCCGGCCCCGACGTGTTCGACGATCCGTTCGGCGAGGGCACCTTCGCCGACCGACTCAACCTGCACGAGGGTTGATCAGGCCGAATCGGGCGAGCCGACCCTCCGAGTCGGACACGGGCCGCTGAACGACGCCGTGACGGTCACGAGACCGGCTGGGGAGACTACGGGGTGGGAGCTGATCTCGGGCAGGTCCCCAGCGATCCAGCGCTGCTCGTCGCCCGCGACGAGGGCCAGCACCGACGGTCGCCCGGTGTGCACGAGCGTCACGAACACCGACAGGTCGATGACCGCCGCGTCGACAGAGAGCGTGGACGCCCGCTCCCAGAGGAGTTCTCCGGTCGTGGAATCGAGGAAGCGGAGTCTCGTCGTGTCGACGGAGCCGGGGTGCGGATCGGCGATGAGAAGGCGATTCGCAGCGGTGCCGACGACGGCGACCTCGGCGGACGCGCTCGCCGGGACCGACCAGGTCGCCGAGCCGGAGGCGGCGTCGATGGCCATGATCTCGTAGGGCTCACCCGGTGAGGAGTCCGCGGGGACCCTGGAGGTGATCAGCTGCTCGGGGGATGTCCAGCGGAAGTCGTCGATCGATTCGCGACGCCACCGTTCGTTGCCGGTGACGCGGTCGTGGGCCACGGCACCGCCCGTCGGCGCGGCTGCGGGCGACAACTCGGCCACGACGGTGTCGCCGGCGATGTGAAGACGGCCCGCGCCTGCCCTCCCCACCTGCTGCTCCCACAGGATTCCCTGGAGCTCGGTGTCGACTGCGATCACTGTGGTGGCGGCGGCCACGGCCAGCAGACCGTCGTCGGCGGCGATCCGGTCCGGGCGATCGACGGGAAGATGCCAGCGCACTTCTCCGTCGACGAGATCGACGGCGTGAACCCCTACGGCGTCGATGGCATACGCCCACTGGTCATCGAACGCCACGTCGCGAAGCTCGAACTCGGTTTGCGTCGACCACACGACGTCGCCGCTCGCCCGGTCCACCCCGGCCAGGCCGAATCGAGTGGCGACCACGATGATCTCGCCCGCGTGGTTCACGTGGGTGGCCGTGTCATCGAGCGGTACCCACCAGCTCGTCTCGGCCCGATCGAGGTCGACGGCCACCAGTCCCGGTCCCGACATCGCCGACCAGCCGATCGGGACGATCGCGCTCGTGCGCGTGATCGTCGGGGGGCCGGCTGGTTCTCCGGCGATGGGGAGATTCCACAGTCTGCTGCCGTCGACCGGCTCGATGAGGGTCACCAGCGGTGGAACCTCGACGGCGCAGGCGACGTCGGCCGGCGGCGAGATCGTGTCGGCGCTCGCCAGCGCGTCGGGGATATCGGACCGCTCGGAAACGGCGGCCCGCTCCGGTCCGGCCTTTTCGGCCGCGCGCGGTATTCGGGGTCCTTCGGTCGCAGCGCAGGCGGCGACGAGCAGGGCGAACGTCGCCCCCAGCGCCGCCAATCGGCAACGCTCGCCCATCGGGATGAGGCTAGCGCTGCCGACCGGCCCTCCCCGGGACCCCACGACGCCATCGCCATAGGTCGCCAGACCCTGTGCGATGGCATCCGCCACCTGGGATACTGGCGCCTATGCCCAAAGCGCTGATCACCGGTATCACTGGACAAGACGGCTCGTACCTGGCCGAGTTCCTCCTCGCCCGCGGCTACGACGTCGTCGGCATGTTGAGGCGCTCGAGCACCGTCAACTTCGAGCGCATCGAACACATCCAGCACGACATCACGCTGGCCCCCGGCGACCTCATCGACGGCGCTTCGATGTTCCAGGTGCTTCGGGAACACGAGCCCGATGAGGTCTACAACCTCGCCGCCCAGTCCTTCGTGCAGACATCGTTCGGACAGGCCGTCCTCACGGGCGAGACGACCGCTCTGGGTGTCACTCGACTGCTCGATGCCATCCGCATGGTCAACCCCGAGATCCGCTTCTACCAAGCGTCCTCGAGCGAGATGTTCGGCAAGGTGCACGAGGTGCCCCAGAGCGAGGCGACACCCTTCCATCCTCGTAGCCCCTACGGCGTCGCCAAGGTCTACGGGCACTGGATAACGCTCAACTACCGCGAGAGCTACGACATGCACGCATCGTCGGGCATCTTGTTCAACCACGAGAGTCCGCGGCGGGGGCTCGAGTTCGTGACCCGCAAGATCACCGACGGCGTCGCCCGGATCAAGCTCGGGCTCCAGTCGGAGATCCGCCTCGGAAACCTCGACGCCCAACGGGACTGGGGATTCGCCGGCGACTACGTCGAAGCCATGTGGCTCATGCTCCAGCAGGACACAGCCGAAGACTTCGTCATCTGCACGGGGCAGACCCACAGCGTCCGTGAGTTCTGCCAGCTGGCCTTCGACCACGTCGGGCTCGACTGGGAGAAGCACGTTGTCGTCGACCCCGAGTTCTACCGACCGGCCGAGGTCGACCTACTCATCGGCGACTACTCGAAGGCCAAGACGGTCCTCGGCTGGGAGCCCAAGACCTCGCTGCCCGAGCTGGTGGCGATGATGGTAGACGCCGACCTCAAGCGCCTTCAGTCGTAGCTCCCGCGGCGTCGTCGAGCGCCTGTAACAGGGTGTTCCAGGACAGCGTGGCGCACTTGATCCGCACCGGAAACTTCACGACACCCTTGAGGGCGGCCAGATCACCGAGGCTCAGGTCGGGCTTGCCTTCCGCGCCGCTGTCGCCCGACTCGAGACCGTCCTCGTGGATCGACATCATCGCTTTGAACTCCGCTGTGATGTCCCGGGCCTCGGAGACCGTCTTCCCCTTGATGGCCGCCGACATCATCGAGGCCGATGACTGGCTGATGGAACACCCCTGGCCGCCGGTGGCCACGTCTGTGATGACGCCATCGTCGTCGACGTCGACGAACAGGACGATCTCGTCGCCGCACAGTGGGTTGAAACCCTCGGCCCTCACGGCCGGCGGAGTCGGCAGCTCGCCCCGGTTCCGGGGATTGCGGTAGTGGTCGAGGATGATCTCCTTGTAGAGCTCCTCGAGTCCGGCCACGTCAGCCCGCCAATCCGAAGAACTCATCGGCCGAGGCGATGGCCTCGGCCAGGGTGTCGACGTCGGCCTCGTCGTTGTACACGTACAGCGAGGCTCGGGCCGTGGCGCCCAGACCCATCACCTGCATCAGTGGCTTGGCGCAGTGGTGGCCGGCCCGCACGTAGACATTGTGCTGGTCGAGCACCTGGGACAAGTCGTGAGGATGCACGTCGTTGTAGGCGATCGACAGCACGCCGCCGCGGCTCGCCGGCTCGCTCGGGCCGTGGATCGTGATGGCGTGTCCGAAGCGATCGTTGAGAGTTCGCAAGGCGTACGCGGTCAGTGACACCTCGTGCTCGCGGACGAGATCCATGCCCAGGGACTCGAGGTAGTCGACGGCGGCTCCGAGGCCGACGATCTCGGCTATGGCCGGCGTGCCCGCTTCGAACTTGTTGGGCAGTTCGTTGGTGGTGAAACCGTCCTTCGTGACCTGCAGGATCATCTCGCCGCCACCGAGGAAGGGCGGCATGGCCTCGAGCAACTCGGCCCGACCCCAGGTCACGCCGACACCGGTGGGCCCGAGCATCTTGTGGCCGGTGAAGACCATGGCGTCGATGCCGAGCGCGGCGACGTCGGTGGGCAGGTGAGGCACGTACTGACTGCCGTCGACGAAGATCAGAGCGCCGGCGGCGTGGGCTCGGTCGGCCAGCTCGGCGATCGGGGTGAGCGTGCCGAGCACGTTCGACATCGCGGTGACAGTGAGAAGCTTGGCGCCGTCGAGCAGGCGGTCGAGCTCCGATAGATCCAGCCGGCCGTCGTCGGTGACCGGTATCCAGCGCAACTCGATTCCCAGCGATTCTCTCAGCATCTGCCAGGGCACGATGTTGGCGTGATGCTCCATCTCGCTGAGCACCACGGCGTCGCCGGCACCCAGGTTGGCCCGGCCCCAGCTGTGGGCCAGCAGGTTCATCGACTCGGTGGCGTTCTTGGTGAAGATCACCTCCCGTCGGTCGGCGCCGATGAATCGGGCCACCTTGGTTCGGGCCGCCTCCATGGCGTCGGTGGCCTCGGTGGCGAGGCGGTAGGCGCCGCGGTGCACGTTGGCGTGGGTCGTGCGGTAGTAGTCGTCCATGGCAGCAAGCACCGATTCGGGCTTCTGGCTGCTGGCCGCCGAGTCGAGGTACGTGATCGGCTTGCCGTCGATCTCCCGGCCGAGCAGGGGGAAGTCGGCCTTGATGGTGGCGACGTCGAGGGCCATCAGCTCGCCTGCACCAGAGCGTCGAAGCCGTCGGCCTCGACCTGTTCGACCAGTTCCATGCCGCCACTACGCACGATTCGGCCGGCGTTCATTATGTGGACGTAGTCGGGGCGAAGGTGATCGAGTAGCCGCTGATAGTGCGTGATCACCAGAGTGCCCATGTCGGGCAGTTCGCCGCGGATCGCCTGAACGCCGTCGGCCACCACCCGGAGGGCGTCGATATCAAGGCCGCTGTCGGTCTCGTCGAGTATGGCCATCTCGGGCTTCAACAGCGCCATCTGGAGGATCTCGTTGCGCTTCTTCTCGCCGCCCGAGAAGCCCTCGTTCAAGAACCGGTCCATGAACGCCGTGTCCATGTCGAGCCGTTCCATCCACTCGGCGAGCGCCATGTAGATCTCGATCGTCGAGACGTCGTCGCCGGTGCGAGCCTGGACCGCCTGCTGGAGGAAGTTCCGGACCGACACACCGGGTATCGCCTGGGGGTACTGGAATGCCAGGAACAGGCCCCCTCGGGCCCGGGCGTCGGGGTCCCAGTCGGAGATGTCATCACCGTGAAGCCTGACCGAACCCGCCGTGATCTCGTAGTCGGGGTTGCCGGCGAGGGCCGAGGCCAGGGTCGACTTGCCGCATCCGTTCGGGCCCATCAGGGCATGAACCTCTCCGGAGCTGACGGTCAGATCGACACCCCGAACGATCTCGGTGCCGTCGGTCGCCCCGACGGAGACGTTCTGAAGCTCGAAAAGGGGTGCAGACATCCTGCGATTCTACGGCAGGCTCACCGGTCCTCGTCTGTGCGAGCGGTCACCAGCCGCGCGCGACCCACTCGTCGAAATGGGGCTTTTCGGTACCGATCGTCGTGTCGTCGCCGTGACCGGGCAGCACCAGCACCTCGTCGTCCAGCACCCGGAAGAAGCGGTCCTCGATCGTCTTGATGATCGTCGGGAAGTCCCCGCCCGGGAACTTGGTGGCGCCGGGTCCGCCGGGAAACAACGTGTCGCCCGTGAACAGGATGGGCGCGCCCTCGAGCTTGAACGAGATCGACCCCGGGGTGTGGCCGGGGGAGTGGATCGTGCGGAGCCGCAGCCGACCCACCTCGATCATCGTGTCGTCGTCGAGGATCTCGTCGTAGCTGTCGAGCATGTCGGCGTCCTCGGCCGTGACCGATACCGAATAGCCCGCTTCGCGCATCGCCGGTATGGCTGCGATGTGGTCCCAGTGGCCGTGGGTCTCGAGAACCCGGCGCACGTTGAGGAGGTCGGCCAGTTCCAGGAGCTTGTCGTGTTCGTTCGCGGCGTCGATGAGGATGCTCTCGCCGGTCTCGGTGCAACGGAGGACGAACACGTTGTTGTCGACCGGTCCGACCACCAGTTTGTGGATCTCGAAGCCGGTGTCGGCGTGGTGGAGGGTGCTGCTGAGATCGAGGGCCATGGGCCGAGCCTACAGATCGTCGATCGCATGCGGGTTTGGCTACCGTGTCGGCATGCAGTTCGCCTTCACCGAAGAACAAGACCAGCTCCGCGACTTCGTCCGCCAGTTCCTCGAGGACAAGTCGAGCGAGGCGACGGTGCGGGAGCTCATGGAGACCGAGTCGGGCTACGACCCGGCCGTGTGGTCGCAGATGGCCGAGCAGCTCGGCCTGCAGAGCCTCATCGTCCCCGAGGAGTACGGGGGCCAGGGGTTCACCTGGGTCGAGATGACGGTCGTGCTCGAGGAGATGGGTCGGGCGCTGTTGTGCGCACCCTTCTTCTCGACCTCGGTGCTCGCCACGTCGACGCTGCTCGCAGCCGACGACGATTCCGCATCGGCCGACTACCTACCGGGTATGGCCTCGGGCGAGACGATCGCGACCGTGGCCTTCACCGAGGAGAACGGCCGTTGGGACGAATCGGGCATCACCGCCACTGCGGAGCCGGCCGGGGACGGCTGGGCGATCAGCGGAGTGAAGAGCTACGTGCTCGACGGACACACCGCCGGCCTCGTCCTGGTCGCGGCCCGCACGGCCGCCGGCGTGTCGATCTTCGCCGTCGACGGCGAAGCCGCCGGCCTCACCCGCAGCCCGCTGGCCACCATGGACCAGACGCGCAAACAGGCCAAGCTCGAATTCGCCAACACGCCCGCTCGGCTGGTCGGCACCGATGGCGCCGGTTGGGCCACGCTCACCAAGGTGCTCGACCTGGCCGCCGTTGCCCTGGCCGCCGAGCAGGTCGGCGGGGCTCAGATGGTGCTCGACATGTCGGTCGAGTACGCCAAGGTCCGCGTGCAGTTCGGACGGCCCATCGGCTCGTTCCAGGCCATCAAGCACAAGTGTGCCGACATGCTGCTCGAGGTCGAGTCGGCGAAGTCTGCCGCCTACTACGCCGCCTGGTGCGCCGCCGAGGACAACGACGAGCTACCGGCCATGGCCAGCCTGGCGAAGTCCTACTGCTCCGAGGCCTACTTCCATGCGGCGTCCGAGAACATCCAGATTCACGGCGGCATCGGCTTCACCTGGGAACATCCCGCCCACCTCTACTTCAAGCGGGCCAAGAGCTCCGAGCTGCTCTTCGGCGACCCCACCTATCACCGGGAGCTGCTCGCCCAGCGCATAGGGCTCTAGACCGGTCGAGGCCGCATGGTCTGGGTGATCGCGGTCGTCGGGCTTCTCGCCATCGTCGCCATTGCGCTGGCCGCAGTCGGCCGCGTCGCCGACGAGCTCGAGCACACAGTTGCGCCGGCCGAGCTGCGGGTCGCCGACGCAGTCGAGGCGGTTGCCGAGGCCGTTCCTTTCGAGGTGGCCGCGGTGATCAGCCACGCCGACGTCGACCGGGTCATCCGCTGGGTGCTCGACTGGTTCGAGCAGTCCGGCCTGGCGAGCGACTTCGGCGAGGAGCTGGGCGGTGACTGGGTCGGCGACGCGACGGTCACGGTGGACGAGGTCGGGGCCGCTGACTACACGGTGGCCCGCGCCCTCGAGGAAGAGCCGCCCCTCGACGCCGTTCACGTGACGGTCGTCGTCGACCAGTTCTTCGTCTACCTGCGCGACATCGGAGCCATCGCCGATGAGGTACGCTGAGCGCACCAAGAGAAAGGGGGTGGTCCAAATCAGTAAACGATCTGGAACCTTGGAGGTGTCCGTCCGCTAGGTCGGGCTCCGCTGGACCCCCGGGCGAATACCCGGCGGACACCGCCGAATCGAACCGCCGGACCTAGTTCCATCCGGCCGCGTCAAGGCGACCGGTCCGATTCGGTACTCCAGCGAATCAACGCGATGGGGCGGGGTGGGCTGAGCCTGCCCCGCCCTCGTCGCGTCAGGCCGACAGCGCCGGCGACGAGCTACGCTCATCGCCCATGGATCGACCCAAGCAATACGCCGAGTCGCGCTATATCGGCGACAAGCGGACCCAGGTTGCCTACGACCTCGACTCCGTCGACGACGAGTCGATCATCTCCGAGCTGGTCGGCAGCGAGCAGGTGGCGACATTCGCCCCTGACACTGCGGCCGAGGCCCGGAATCGGGGCTATCGGATACGACCGGTCTGAGGAAGTCGTGGAGCTGACCGTCGAAGGCCCGGTCGGCGATCTCGAGGCCTGGCTCGCCATCCCCGATGCCGTGCCTCTCGATCGGGCCGGTCTGCTCGTGGTTCCCGGCTTCCCCTCTGATCCCGGTGGCGGTGCCAACTCGTTCACGACGTTTCCCGACCTGGCCGACCGCATGGCGGCCGAGGCCGAGCTCGTGGTGCTCACATTCGCCTTCCGGGGTCTGGCCGGGAGTGCGGGCGATTTCTCGCTCGGCGGCTGGCAACAGGACATACGGGCGGCGATAGCGGCGCTGAGGAGCCGACCGGAGGTGGAGAGTGTCTGGTTGATCGGTTTCGGCACAGGTGGCGCCCTTGCCATCGACGCCGCCGCCGACGACGTCTCGATATCTGGCGTTGTCTCGGTCGCGGCGCCGGCCGACTTCCAGGATTGGGCCTCGCGGCCGAAGGAACTACTTGCTCACGCCCGCCGGTGTGGCGCAATCAAGAGCGTCGACTTCCCGGCGGACGAACAGGCGTGGTCGAAGGAGCTGCAAGCGGTCTCGGCGGCGCGGCAGGCCGAACGGCTGGCCGACGACAGGCCCCTTCTCGTGCTGCACGGAAGCAACGACGATGCGGTACCGGTACTGGACGCTCGCGCCATAGCCGATGCCCATCGGAGGTCAGAGCTGAAGATCATCGACGGAGGCCGGCACCACCTGCGGCACGACCCTCGGGCCATGGCCCTGGCCGTGGGATGGCTACACAGGCGCGGAGAGCCGGCCGTTGCCGCCGAGTCGGCTTGATCAGCTCCGGCGGCTGCCGTACACGTTGCCGTACCCGTAGCCGTAGCCGCCTTCTGAGTCATCGACGTCGTTCATCACGAGTCCCAGCGGGCGGGTCTGAGCCCGAGCCAGGAGCTCCATGGCGTGTTCGATCGTCCGGGCGTGGGTCTGGCCCCGCATGGCCGTGAGCAGGGTGGCGTCGGCGATGCGGGCCAGCGGAGGGGTGTCGGCCACGGGCCGCAGCGGTGGCGAATCGATGATCACCAGGTCATAGGCGTAGGAGAGCTTCTGAATGAACTCCTGGGCGGCGAGCGACGCGAGTAGCTCGGCGGGGGGAGAGCCGCTCGTGCCGGCAGGGATCAGCGACAGGAGATTCTCACCTGACGCCTGCTCGATGGCGATCTCCGCCTCACCCAGGTTGGCGAGGTGATCGGCCAGACCGGCTTCGTTGGGAACCCCGAAAAGCTCATGCTGAGTGGGGTTGTGCATGTCGGCATCGACGATCAGGACGTTGGTTCCGGCCCGGGCGAACGAAACGGCCAGGTGAGCGGCCACCGTCGACTTCCCTTCGCCGGGGTTCGGACTGGTGACGAGAATCGACCGGATCTCGCCCCCGGTGGCCTGACCCAGCTCGATCGCTGACCGGAGCGATCGGAAGGACTCCGTGAATGCGCCGGTTCGGCTGGCGACCAGCCTTCTCTCCTTGCGCCGACCTCGACGGCCCGAATACGGGCGTGGGACCATGCCCAATACCGGGGTGCCGTCGCCGGCGGCCTCCAAATCTCGCTTCGTGACCACGGTGTCGTCGAGCGTCTCGATCAGCAGTGCCGCGCCTACACCGAGGATGAGCCCGGCAACGATGGCGAGGCCGATGTTTCGCACCCATGACGGGGCGAACGGCGATTCCGGAGCCTCGGCTGCGTTGAGAATCGATACGTTGCCCGTCTGGCTCACCTGGTTCAGAACGTCGATCTCGTTGAGCTGAGCGCGAAGCCTCGTCTCCTCGGCGTCGAGGCTGGCGATCTGGATCTGAAGGCTTGCTGTGTCGGCGGCCGAGACCAGCTCCTCTTCGAGGGCCAGCCGTTCGGTGCTTATCTCGGCCAGCCGGTCGTTGATCACGGTCACGGCATTCAGGAATCGCTCGCCCGAGGCGGCCGACCGTTCGGTTACATAGGCACCGGCAAACGTATTGGCGATGTCTGCGGCCCGCTGCGGGTCTTCGTCCACGGCACTGAATCGCAGGATGTCAGAACTAGAGGCCGGCGAGATACTCGCCTCGATCTCGTCGCCGAAATCGTCCTGGGCCAGCGCCTCCACGCGGTCGGACTTGGCGAACTCGACCTCGTTCTGGAGGTTGCGATCACGCACGTTGCTGGACAGGTTCGTGGCGTCCTGGATCAAGTCGCCGGACTGGCCCGATTCGACCCGTACCCGGGCCTCGGCCCGGTAGAGCGGCGTCTGTAGCGCTGACGCCGCGATGGCCGCAGCCAACGCCAACACGGCGATGGCGATGATCACCCACTTGCGGCGCCGGGCGATGTCGACATAATCGCTCAGATGTAGCTCGGCTGTCGGTTCGGCCATGTAGGTCCTCTCAGGTGCGGCGGCGCGCCAGGGCGCGGGTCAACTCGAATACGTACTGGGTGTTGGTGACGGCGTACCGGCGGAAGAGGCGAGTTGGTTCGAGAGCCAGCCGCCACGCCCATTCCAAGCCAAGGCGCTGCATCAAGGCCGGCGGCTTGCGGAGCGATCCCGCGTGATAGTCGAAGGCGGCTCCGACGGCGACCATGGCGGCATTGATCTGCCCCTGGTGCTGGTGCACCCAGCGTTCCTGGCGGGGGCAGCCGCGACCGACGATGACGACGCCGGCTCCGGAGTCGTTGATCGTCGCCACGTCGAGCGCATCTTCCTCGGGCGTGGCATCACGAAACCGGTCGGGTTGCACGCCGGCGATCTGGGCATGGGGCCACTCCGCCGTGATCGCCTCGGCAAAGGCCGCGCACGTCTCCGGGGTCGAACCGAAGAGGTAGATGCCCACGCCGGCGTCGGCGGCGGCTCCGCAGACGTGCCAGGTGAGGTCGGGGCCGTAGACGCGGTCTTCCAGACCGGCGCCGTGGAGCAGGTTCATGGCCCAGCGCACGGGCTGGCCGTCGGGGGTCACCATGTCGAGCTCGTTGACCACCGTCATGAAGCTCTCGTCTTTCACGGCCTCCATGAGGCCGTGAGTGGCCAGGGCGGTTACCCCGAAGGACTCTCGATTGCGGCCGGCGTCGATGATGCGTTCGGTGGCGTCGTCGTAGGTCGTGATCGAAACCCCGACGCCGAAGATGTCGACCTTGTCGGGCAATTTCGTCTCCAACCTCATGCCTCGGCCAGCCAGCGCTCAGCCATCTTGTCATGGATTTCGACCATGATCGCCTCGAGGTCGTAGGTGAAGGACCATTCGGGGTAGTGGTTCTGGAAGCGCCTTATGTCGCTCACGTACCAGATGTGGTCGCCAATGCGGTTCTCGTCGCTGTACGTCCAGTCGAGCTTGCGTCCGGAGAGCCGCTCGCTGATCTCGATGGCCTCGAGCATCGAACAGTTGATCGCCGGGCCACCGCCGATGTTGTAGACCTCGGCGACCCGTGGCCGCCGGTAGAAGTGGTCGAAGGCGCTGATCAGATCGCTGGCGTGGATGTTGTCGCGAACTTGCTTGGCCTTGTATCCGAACACCGTGTATGGCCGGCCGATGACGGTGCACTTGACGAGGTACGCGAGGAATCCGTGGAGCTCGGCTCCGGAATGGTCGGGACCCGTGAGGCAGCCACCCCGGAAGCAGGCGGTCTTCATGTCGAAATAGCGGCCGTACTCCTGGACCAGGGCGTCGGCGGCGAGCTTCGACGCACCAAAAAGACTGTGAGTCGACTGGTCGACACTCATCTCCTCGGGGATGCCGAAGTCCGCCCAAGGGTGGTCGGGATCGAGCTCCCAGCGCATGTCGAGCTCGACGAGAGGAAGACGGTTCGGTGTGTCGCCGTAGACCTTGTTGGTCGAGGTGAAGACAAACACGGCGTCGGGGGCGTGGCGCCGGGTCGCCTCGAGCAGGTTGAGGGTGCCGTTGGCGTTGACCGTGAAGTCGGTGTGGGGGTCGCGGGCCGCCCAATCGTGGCTGGGCTGGGCCGCCGCGTGCACGACGAGGGTGATGTCGCTGCCGTACTCGGCGAACAGGGCCTCCATGGCGGCGGTGTCACGGATGTCGGCGTCGACATGACGGTAGTTGGGCAGCTGCTCGGCCAAGTCGTCGACGACCCAGTTGGTCGACGCCTCGGGCCCGAAGAAATCGGCTCGCATGTCGTTGTCGATGCCGACGACGGTGTCCGCTTCGGCGGCGAAGTGGGTGACCGCCTGCGAACCGATCAGCCCGCCGGACCCGGTCACGATGATTACTGCCATGTAGAGACGCCTCCGGCGCAGTTCGGGTCGACCCCCAACTGTAGAGAATTCGG
>JAAUYH010230646.1_pt1 | contig 19701 bp, 15 predicted proteins | sample 7278061 | NCBI WGS metagenome assembly JAAUYH01 (sample SAMN14350203, study PRJNA611818) | marine sediment metagenome | isolation source: surface marine sediment (0.6m) | place: French Polynesia: Moorea | collected 2018-08 | reverse complement strand
GTGTAACGGGTAGGAGTGCTAACAGTCGTACTGCTGACAGCTGGCGAGGCCTACGGCCTCGCCGAGCCCGCCGCAGGCGCGGCCACTGTAAGGCTTACAGTGTAAGCAGTGGAATTCCAATTATGAATTGCTTACAGATGCAGTAAAAATCATAAAGAAAAGATAAAAAAGAAAAGAAACTAAAAGAGAAGAATTAAAAGAAACTATAAGAAAAGAATTGAAAAAGGAGAATAAAAGGAAATAAAGAAAGGGATAGTTAAAGCGTAACACAACACCACCAAGACTCAGAGACAGATGACCACCACTTGTGGATCGCTGGATCAGCTGCAAGTGGGAGGGAACGACTGTAGAAGTCTCTCGTAACAAAACCGCATGCCCTAGTGTGTGCAACTGCCCGCAAGCGGAAGGGTAACAAGGGGCAAAGGGGGACGGGATTGACCCTCAGCGAAATAATGCCATGCTTCAGTAGATGAGGCACCAAAGCACCTCCAGAGGGATGATCGGCCGCCTCTCCATGCACGAAGTATCCTTCAAACCTGTTGGGGAGCGTCAGACAACACCCCAGGTTGTCACTAGTAACGAAGGCAACCGCCGGTGGTTAGTTCTGGGCCGAAAAGTTCCTGTGTTTTCTCATCGGAGTGCCCCAAACTACTTATTGCAGTTTACATCAAAACTAAAATTACTACACAACCTAAATTACCAAAAATAGCTAGAACCCAAAAATAGCATTACGCAGTGGTGTAAACAATCTCCCCCTTGAGGTTGCTGGGCCTCTCGATAGTGTCGTTTGCCGCTTCCACGTGCCTCTGTAAGGCGGTCGGTTGCCACCCAGCCGCCAATGAGCCCTACTTCGTCCACCCATCAGTGGGAGTCGCAGCCTTCATGCACCACAACCTATTGTTGAAAACTCTGGCACTCCATTAATTTTAGATCTCAGTGATCTGGACAAGCTTCAGTCACGAGGAGCCGACCAGCAAAACAACACAATTTCTTACAACGGCGGACCAAATATCCCATTAATAAGAGACGGGGGTCATCTTTAGGTACGCGTGAATTATAGTACCGAGTGCTTATTCGCCGAAAAAGAGTTGACGAAACTTCACTACCACTTTGACCATCCTGGATTTCAACGTCTCCATGAATTTTTGAAGAAAGTTAAACCAGAAGAATGCACCAAAAAAACAGAAAGATGTTAGGAGAAATCCATTCAAAGTGCAAGAAATGCCAATACTTAGCACCCAAGCCGTATGTTGTCAAGGTTGCTGTTCCACGACAAGACGTTTTATTCAATAGTGAGGTGATTATTGACATTATGTATATTCAAGGAAGGAGTGCTCTCCATGGTGTAGACAAAGCCAGCCATTTTCAAGCGGCAAATTTTCTCCAAGATGACTCATTCGAATGCGTTTGGAAAGCTTTTATGCAAATTTGGACATTGACATATCTTGGTGCACCTAATAACCTTCGTCATGACTAAAAAACACAATTCGTATCTCCCAAACTCCAAGCCATGGCTGCTGAAGCAGGAATCACACGATGCCCTGTCGCAATAGAAGAACCGAATGATACGAGCGTTGGCGAACGATACCACGCACCGCTTCGGAAAACGTTCCTTAAATTGCAAGAATCATATGGCGTCAAACCTCTTTCAGAAGGCATGGAGGTCAGAAGAGGACCAAGAAGACCCAGGAAAGGGACTAAGAAAGTTTGTCGAGAACTTACGGCCGACGATGATTACTTACTAGCTATTTCGGTTATGTGTATCAATTTAACCGTCGTACCAGAAGGTTTCTGCCCTTCATTACTTGTTTTCGGAGCTATGCCGAAACTCCCAATTCCTGGGAGTGCACCTTCCGCTGGACCTCAAGGAGAAAGAATAATGATGACCGAGACAGCACGTGAGGAATATGTCAAAGCTATCAGACGAATACGTCTGAAACAAGCCGAACGAGCATTTGTACTCAGATCTCTATCCACAGACGTGCAATATGGAGACGAAGTTCTCGTATATCGAGCAACTACAGGAAGATGGGAACCGCGCGCGTTTGTATCTCGAAATGTTCATCACATATTTGTGCTTGAACCAAGTGGTGAAACTCAACCCTACCCAAAGACGAAGGTTAGCTCTTTCAAAGAGAGAAAAAATTTACCCGGACCTGATCTTTATGGAATACTTCCAGAAGTACAGGCAGTTGAGGATGACTCAAAACTGAAACCAGTCCCATCAATTTGCCTTAAGAACAAGTGAACGCTATCCAGAACTTAGCGGATACAGATGAATTTGACGAGTATGAAACTTTACAGGTTGATCCAAAAACTCGAAGTCTTATTAATTTCAACAGCGTGGATGCGGAAGAAATAGTTTCAGAAAAAAGCGGTCGAAAACTCAGAGAACGAAAATTTCTACACTCAATATCTGAACAAAAACCATAGACACGTGGATGATTTCAGGCAGGAGATTCGAGAAGAAATAGACAGATTTCGAGAACAAGGTGTCTTCAAAGAAATATACCGTCCCGATTTTCCTCCTGTAGAAATTAAAAAAATGCACATTATGAAAGCAAAACTAATTTTTGCGGTGAAAGAACCAAGACAACCAGAATAATGCAAGAAAGTCAGAATTGTGGCGCAAGCGGTTGCTTTGAAAGACTGGGATAAGCGCATGCTAATGAGATATTCTCAATACGACTTATGCTTAAATAGCATCTGGCCTAAGACTGCCAATTTTTACCCGAGGCATCGGTCAAGCGTACGTATCAACCAACGCTGAACTTCTCAGAAAAATTTATTTAATTCCGACAAAAGAACTTGCGATGGATCCTGATGTTTTGTGGTATGTACAGAAACCCTGTGCGGATTACCGGAACGTGGCATCCACTGGTTCGAGACTTATCTCACTCACCACCACAATGATTTTAACATGCTAAGTACTGAAGTCGATCCGTGTCTGCTTTATCGGCATAACTCCAAAAATTCAAGTGAAGGATTAATTTGTCTTCAAGTGGATGATTCAATAGGTGCGAGAACTAAGAAGTTTTTGGTTGAAGAAAATGTCGCTGCCCGAAAATCCAATTCGAAAAGGCAAGTCTTTTTAACTGACGGAATACATATTAAGTTAAATGGTCAACAAATTGTGAGAAGCGGAAGCTTGATAACACAAGAAAAATTCATCGTTGCATGAACTTTTGAGCACACACTGTCTTAAAACTCCTGTTAAACAATGGATAGTTCAAGGTCCTATCCCTAATCACGAATGATTTTTTGTACAAATTATTATTTTGTTTTGGTATCATGACCTTCAGGGGCAAGCATCTTGACAACACCATGATTTGACTTGAAAGTATTCTACCAAAATATTCAAAAACGGCATATAATTTTATTAATTCCAGGGGAATCAAAATTCAGAACATTGCTTGTTCATTAATTTGATTATTAAAGGTTTTTGATAAACTAACGAAAAACTCGTACACAAACAAAAGATTCTTAAATTTTTTCTTCGAAATTTTGAAAACCAAGGAAAAAGAAACTGAAGGCTCATATGCAGGATCCAAACCCTGAGTTATTCCATTTTTTGGCAAAACCAGATTTGTCGAAACATCAAAACGCTCGAAAACTGCAAATTTACACTTTTGCAAACTGCAATTTCCTTTTCCAAGCATTCGATAGATTTAAGGATTTGCACACGGTGCATAAAAAGAATAAGGCAGGCAGTTTAGCTATTGTATGTATGACATACAGTAAAAATGCTGGACACTAAATATATAGAGTAGTATAAAAGTAGAGCAGCGCGTAGAGCGAAGCTCTTTTAGTCAGACAACTGAAGTAAACGAGAAATAGACCCAACAAGTACCCCTGAAGAAGACAATCTACACAACCCCTCGCTACTCGAATTCAGCAGTCCAACGCTTTCCATCTCGTTAGTACGGTTTGTCTCAAAGCCCACAAAAAATTTATTTGTTTTCAATCTCTCATCTTCAGTGTTCCGACACTGGGTGAATGTTGAAATTCTAGAGCTGCAAGATTTTTAAATTAAAACCAAAGAAAACCTTTGATTGGAGTTCATAATTTAGAAGTTTGGGAGAGCATATCTATGCGCAGGGCAGAATCCTTGAATTTTATAGTCAATCAGAACAGCGCATAGTGTTTCAACATAGAAATACGGGCCATTTTTGTCTGTAAGATCAAATAACTGCTGATTCAATTCAGTAGTGCTGAATAAACCACTATCCTGTCGACAAGTCACGTATGTATTTGTGTTTTTTGGACAGTAATTCTAGTGCCCTAGCCAATGACAATGTAATTAAACTTTTCAGTATTAAATCCCATTGGCTTTGATTTTGAAGTCTGGCAGTCTGAGAATTCCTGCACGCAGACACCATACAATCTAAACAAGGATCAAGCATTGTCACTGTAATACACCGCACTATTCGACTTGGTTTAGTGTATGCTATGCTGGACAAGGTAATGTACGGAAAACGTTGTTCGGTAAAGATACTCAGAACTTTTCGCTGATTGGGAAACTACGCTAATCTGCAGAAGAGAAGCACTCATAGTGGGCCTGATTTTACATGACGAACTACAAGCATCGTAAACAACGTAGGAATTGGCTCAGGATGGATAAAAAGGAGGAGAACGTTTCCATTGCCAGCTAAATCGTTTACAAGACAAGTGTAGCTAGATTATTTGAGAATCTGACCATTAGGTAGTAGAAACCATGTATTATGACAGAACTGGCTGAAGTAGAAGAATTTAAATAAGAAGACAAGGTCACATTAGCTACACTCTCCAGACTTTGAGGGACAGAGGAGTAACCGTAAAGAATCTATAATGTATTCAGTAAGGGTGTCGCTAGACGGACTATTACTGGATTCAATCCATTCCAGAAGCTAACTTCTAGTTTTCGGACCACAAATTTTTATTTTTTCCACTTTGTCGATTTCGGATTTACACGCTTCAATTATTAACATATACGGCAGACGGATCAGAACCGGATCGGATCGATGCAACTACTGTTAGAAACCGTACTGATGAAGGGTGCTTCAGTGGCTTTCATTTCTTCATTTCCAATTATTGCAATAGCCTTCAATATGGAATTTTGCGTACCTCATCGGGTAGCGAACTACTTGAGACAAACTGAGATACTCTTGTGACTGTCCGACAACTTCTCGCAGTAAATGAAACTGGTATCGAAACGGTTGTATTCCAATGAAAATACTTAGTTGCTAAACTACGGTACGAACACCACAGCTAACATTTCGTAATTTTTTACGCAAAAAATTTGTATTCGACAGGACGACTACAATGCAGATATGCCAAAAATAGAAATTTTCTGTTAGAAAAGTCAGTACATTTTGAAAATTTCGTCAAAGTAGAGCATTTATTTTGAAATGACAAACACGTAAATTTCAGCCACTGGAGCGCCACCTGCCTGTTGCATCGTGCTACAAAGTCGCAAAAACTTCTGTAATTGACGGGTTCTAGATACCAAAGATTGCCGTTTGTGAAGAGCACGTTGGTTTGCGATTTTCGCCCAGAGTATTTTTGAAATATGTTGAATGGTCCCAGAAAATGAGGTAATCGACCTAAAATCATAATTACCTGAGCGAACACCCATATTGAGCGCTTTTACTGAACTAGGCGATAAGCTGAGGCAAAAATTTATCGCTGACATTTGAAAAGGCGTATTAATGTACGAAAAAGAAAAAAACATCGACGCTGCACATCTAAAAGAGCAAAAGAAACACTACTACTATTTCACTTTGCATTGGTTACAAATTACTAAGAAGTGACAGTTCACAAAGTCCTATTCGAAAGCAAAATTATTACCTTACGACTCGAGGTTAGAACAGATCTACCAAACAAGAAGAACATTGAAGGGTGTATTGATGATGTATTGATTGACAAATATGAATCTATGATGGAATTAATTACTTGATGTTATACAATGATGGTGAATGGTGCAGAAGTAATTGCAAAACTTCGGTGAGCTTCAATATATACTTGAATTCATTCTCCGAACCAAAGGTGAATGGGTTACATGGTACATTTGTTGAACAATGTCAGAATAAATAAACTAGCAAATTGCTACGAAAGAGAAATTTTGAAAGTGGTGGTACGAGATTTTAGTTCTACGAAAAAGAAAATCGAATATTCAAACCGAGAGCGCTGGAATCATTCAATAACAGACGGTTTTCGTTTGATTCATGAGTCAAAAACTAGATTTGGAACCTAGTACCAAGTTTCAGGAAGGTTCTTGAAGGCGTCGTACCATGTTTCGACTCTCGTGCACTCGCATTTTGTGGTATGCACAATAAAGGCATTCAAAAGTATAAAGAAAACATTGAAATTCAATCATAACGATACAAAGGATCCCAATATTAGGGCACATTTAACAATTTTGGTGTATCCATTAACTGCATTGAGTTCTTCGAGTTATCGCAGTGAACTACAATGCACAACGCTTGTATATTAATATTCCAAAAGATGCGAAAAACTGGACGATGTCTCGGACTCGAAATTAGTTTGATGTGGTGAAGCGCTAGCACTCGAGTACTTGTAGATTTATTCACGTCGAATATGCTATGTTTTGCCCTCAAGATTTTTAGAAAGCGAATTAGATCATCAGTTGTTATTGGTAGGACGCTACAAGAACCTTTTATTTCCGGATGGTTTTCATTGCAGACACCATCAATCACGAGTAATTTTGTTCCAAAGTGAAAAAGTCCACCAGAAGATTAATACGAGAAAAGAAGGAGTCAGTGCATGTTAACGTGCGAAATGACACCGATTCTTTTGCCATCCATACGCAACTAATGAATATGCAACAAATAATGCATATGGGCGTTTTAAAAGTGGATCGTCATAGATGACTATTTTTCGAAACGACCTTGTGCGGATCAAAACTATGGAGTATCTAACTGTAAATCAACCAAACAAATGTTTCCATGCTTTAAGACTAACAATTCCAGATTTTTTGAGATTTCCCATACAAATTGGAATAGAAAAGTTTTATTAGAGCTTTGCACGACGCTCATGGATCTGGATTGAAAAATGTCGATAATTTATCGACTTGATTGTGCAGTAATCCATTCGTATGCAACAATAGTATTCAGGCATAATATTGAACTTATGTGTGGTAGATGTGGAGTGAGTATACCTTCAGAGAAAGGTATGCCGTGATTGTCCTTAACATTCTGATTCACTACTCTATACATACTGTTCTCGTGGTATTTTCACTAGGCACACTGGATCGTATGGTGCAGCAGTCCATGCTTGCACATTAATAGAAAGCGAATATGCCAGTCGAAACAATATATTATACAACAATCTTTATTGGCTAACTTGTTTTGATTTTTAGAGAATATTCGTAGTATTAGCTCATACAATACACAATCATACAGTCTAATAAAGATGGAGAATGGAATATGTTTCCTTTGTAAAGCAGATTTCACTTCCACTTGTAGTCTTGTGCTCTCGCACAGTATTCAATTCTTTCTCGACCATCTAAGATAATTTTCTTCTTTCTAAAAAAGGATTTAGGTAGCAGCCCATGAACAGTTGAGGATAGTCCATCACTACCTATTTGATTTGATTTCGAAATAGTTTACAAATTCTTTGTGGAAAGATCGAAGGACGGGTGTAGTGCCACGACCGGTCACATCCCACTGGTGGGCGACAGTGTTGAACGGGAAGCCAGGGTGCCTACTCCCTAAATTACATGGGGAGCACACATAAGAGTTTTCCCGCCGGTGGTGCCTTGCTGCCCCGAAGGGGTATGTCAGCTTTGGGACACCGGTCCTGTCCTCTAATTTTAGTACTGTATTATTTTTAATATTTTAAGTAGCTATTTTAGGTAGTGTATTAATTATAATTGGGCCACTATAAGTAGTCCGGGGACTCCCATAATTAAACCAAGGAGTGGTTCGCCCCAAACCTACTCGCCTGCGGTTTTCAGTTTGTCCACCACTAGTGGTGCTGCGTTTGCTACTCCTTGCAACGGGTTTAGGAGGCCCCATGGACATCTCCCTTGTCAGATCCGCCCTCAGGAGAATTAGTGAGTTGCTTGATCCCCTTTGGGGTGGTCCTGTTGCGTTGTGGGCGATCCAAACCAACTCTCTTCTCCTCTCTACATCCCCTTCGAGAAAAGCATCCCTCACTAGGGCGGTTCCACTTTTGCGGGTGAAGTTCTACAGCCGCCTCATCCTCCTTTGGGGTGTTCGCTGCAACCGCCATCGGATGGACGCCTACTTCCTGGGTTTGATGGTGGTGTCAGTTCTCTCCTAGGAGGATTGCCCCACAACGGGCGCACACTTTACCTTCTTTAGGTGGTCCCTGTTTTTATTGATCAATTTTGAGCTCGATTTGGAACTTCTGTCGTTTCCATGCTTCCAATAGTTCAATATGGTCCAAAATATTCCTAATATATTGAATATAGCTTCGATACCATGTTGCTGTTTATGGTACCATCCATATTGAACGTATTATTCAGGTAGCTGAATGCTTTGCAAGCTGAAATTTCATGATTGCTCTTGGAAATACTCATGAAATGACTCGCAGACGTCAAAAAATTGTTCTTCACCATTTTATTACACAGGAAAATCTGTCTATGACTTTCGATTTGAATAATACACGATCAGCATAAGTTTTTTTCATCCTGATCTATTTTAGCTTTGAATAACTTTTTCATTAATAGAAATGTTTGGCAGCAACTTGTAAAACTAGTAATCTGTCAACTGGTGACATTGTAGCAAAATGAAATATTAGGCATCATATTTCGAATCCAATTTTCAGGATTACCAACTACTAATTCAGTAGTTACATAATTTCGTAATCATTTACAGTACGACCGCCGCTCGCTATATAATTGCCTTATTTAGCTTTCGTGAGCAAGAGGTTGCGGGATCTTGGTTACGCACTTAATTTATGGATGAAGACAGCAGTGCCACAGGCGCAACAAGCTCTCTTCTAGCGGTTTTTATTCAAAATCTCCATCATGTTACGGCAAACAACACAGCTGAGTGCCTACCGCTTATTATGCCGTGCGTGTTGAGTGCTTGCATTCCAACCCAGGGTTGCGAGTAGTTCGGCGATTGGCACCTTTTGAGTAGTTGACAAACAAGGCCGGTCTCCATTACCAAGCGACGAGATCTTCATGATTCCGTTTCGCGACAGACATAACATTTTGCAACACTTTATTACGTGAATGGACAAAGAAATTCATTCAGTTTTTATTTCATACTTGTTGTTCTCTCGATATATGCAATAATATAAGTGTCATTCTTTGTTACTGTACAGTTTTGCAGTAAATAATTCAAAAGAAAATCAGATCTCCAAATTGAACCCTATTTTTCGAAGATCTTATGCTCTTCACGTAGACTAAGTTTAGAAGTTCCACGAAGATTTCTTTTTGCACGGCAAACGCAGGGCTAAAAATCATCTTGCTTTGCCAATCTACAATGGAATACACGCAGTGCTAATTAAGGAGGAGTTAATGTTTGCTATTGTAATTTTAAATGGACCAGAGAAAAATAGACAGCATCATCATTACAAAGAAAAAAATTAAGCAGTAAAGATGAATGTTTTACATTTGTAGATTCGATAATGTCACTTTTAAATTTGTAATAGCTGTTTCACAGGTGAAGATCTGGCTTAGGATCGGTTCTCACATTTGGAAGACAGTTTCCCGAGTTCGAATAGATTTTCTCATTCGACCTTGATAGTCGTAAAAATAGGGGTATAGTTTAAAGAAATACGATTTCTGAGGCACAGGGAAATTTGAAACATCCTGGACCAGCAAATTGTATAGAAAAAGACAGGCATTGATGCTATTTTTATGGCTTTCAGCTGCCAATTTCGTAGAGACGTTAAACTTCAAACTGTTCGAAGCTATATAAAAGAACTCAGTATTCGATGTTGTCACGAGACTTTCAATTTCACGGTTGTGCTGTTCGCTTTGAATCTGAAAAATTCGAAATAATTCTCTTCGTCTTCAATAATATGTTCAATAACAGCAGACCACTGTGCAATGTGTCCATATTTGCACAGGTATCCAGTTGATTTTCGTCGGCCCTGAATGCGATACTGAACAATTTGAGAGCACGTAATCCTTCACTTAGGCATACCAACTCAATTGCATCAATCTTAGTACATTAGAATTACAGATCCGACATTCTGGTTCAAGTTAGGCACCAATCCAGTTTGACGACGTTGTTTGAAGTATCATCAAGCCATGACCGATCTGAACTCAAAATATATAAGAAAAAAATGCTGAACTCTATATGAATCAGTAAACAATGTGCCCATGTCCCTGCTTTTGACAAAAACAGGAATAAAGCTGAGACGAATAAAATTCAGAATATAAGCATTCATCAATATCTGTAGAAGTGAATCATTCGTTGAAGTACGAAATGAAATAGTTCTTGGAAATGTAAGCGCATAATCTTGTCGAGTTGCCTCATAATGGATAAGTCTGATATTTTTGCGAACATATCTGCCCTGTTTTGTGCCGAAAGTCTAAACCGCAAAATGATAATCTTGCTATTATTTGTGTCAATGGCGAGATGGTATTGGAGTTTGGTATACTGGACCCTGGCCAGGTTTACTTGCTCATTTGAATAGGGTGAGCAGAATATCCATTAATTTCGACTTACGTCTAGAAAAATTTCCAGGTACAGCACAGGTACTTCGGGCAATCAAAGGAAGAAACTTACTAATACTGCGCCGATGAAGTCACAAATAACGTTTGCTTCCTAGTTCTCAGGCCGACATTAGTGCTATTTATGGGGTTTATCCAAACAGAATCGGCACTTCAAGTCCCACGATATCTGCTATAATGGGCTTCATTGTGTGCTTTCAGGGACTGGGGCGGCATCTGACCCAAATCTGAATAAAAATTGATTACCGTCACTTAAAGTGACTTAGGTTATTTTCATGAATTTTACGAGGAAAGAGTGGAACGGAAAAGGATATTTCAGTGCAATCGCATTGGAGTACATATAGCAGGCTTCCTATCAACAAACTGTATTTGTAGCGTATCATGAGATTTATAGACCATTAAATTACAAGATTATTTCGTAAATCAGCATGGTTCGGTGAAAGTATCCTTGCTCAGGTAATATCGTCGTAATTAGATCTTCAAATTTAATTTATGTTACTATTTTGTAGAGTACAGAGCCTCAACGTTCACAAGCACTGTAATATTTTGTGTACGCTTGACGAGAAGAGGAGTAAATTTGTCAGGTACAACATTGTTTAGTCAGGCGCTCAGCAGAGCTATTACACTGGCTGAATTAAGAGCACAAGGTTCGAAGTGAATTCCATTATCGCAACAATTTTCTCGGAGATTTTCTGAAAATTTCAGCTAGCTCTATCAAGTCTGATATTTGCCAGCTTCAATCGTAAACTCGAACCTTAACTTATAAGCAATTCTTGTGTTCTGTTACTAAAATCATGAGGCAAGATCTTTTCTTGTTTATTTTGACCTTGTATTTTATACAGAGGTCATCAAAGAATAAAACTGCCTAGAAACGTTTTTTGATAGGTCCATATATGTCAATGTGTATGAACTCTTATGCGGAAAAGGTTTTTCGGTTTGAACGAGAAGTTTTACCTGCAAAATACCCAACATCTACTGAATTCTTTGATCGTAGATTATCATCGCAGTAGGTGGATTACTGGGCACTTGTATACTGTGTACACGAACTCCTAGACAATAAGTGGGTCTTATATTCAGCCTGTTTCTCGGCAGAACTTGTTTCTAGAATTTCGCTGGGCATGAAACTTAAAGGACGTTCACTACGGTAGGAAAGTCTGTGGCCCAACATTTCCGACACTGTCTCTCGAACGAAGAGTTTACTTTACCTATTCATTACGCCTTCGGCACATCCAAACATGATACGTGAAATGATCGAGTTTAGCGATTTCTATGTATCTGGAATCGGTTCCTATTTCTGAGCTTCTAAAAGTAGTTTGAATTTATCGGACGTTGGGCACCTTCTGTCTTCGGCCAATTAAAATATTTTCCATATACATTTCCGTGAGTGGTATTCCGAAATGAATGGCTCTTTCATGAAATTAAGGTACATTCCATACCTTCTGCTAGTATATGATTTCAAGATTTGTCCAGTTATCGAAATAGAAGCGAGCCTTATGAAAGTTTGGTATTTCAGAACACCTTTAATCGTTTCAAATAAACTCCTGTTACGCTCGTGGGGTATTTCGCAAAAATTTGCGTAGGCATTGCTAGGACTATTTTTTCATTTGCCGTTGATTTGTCTGTTGGCTACTCGTGCTAATGAAGGATTTAACAGCGGATTATTTCGTTACTTTCTTTTTCTGAGGCGTGAAGGTGCAAATCTCTCACAAGGTTTTTCTGTGGATATTGGACCACAAACTTGGGTTAATATTCCCCAACCGTCACTTAATTCTATGATGGAACATCATAACCGCCGTCGAGCTTGAGAAATTGAAAAGCGCGAGCCTTGTCGAACTGTCCTGAAGGATGTGGTCCCGATTTATTCCAGCCACTAGGGTGAAGTCCAAACATTCAGCGTGCGCGACGTACGGAAAACGGTAAGCAGAAAATCGCGTAGTGTACCACAACGCAAACTAGTGTCGCAACAAGAACGTTGTAGCAATGAGAAAAGAGTGCCCTAAGCAGTACCGTTCAGCAATACCCATTCCGCCAAAAGATCTGTGTGCCCTGAGTAGTGCCGTCTTGAGCATAGAACATTAAGGTCAGTAGCCAAAGGGTGACCGAACTTGTTAATTGCTTATCCGAAAAAAATAGAGATGAAGTCAGCGACGCTACTGAACGTCTCTAATACTATCAAATTGTAAAAAGAAATTCCCGAAAAACAAGAACTCAAGGAATCACCGCTTGGAAATCATTAGAAGCAATGAAGTACTGTTTCAAGTAAAGAATTACTCTAGATCGTTTCGCCTATCTATCCCATTTTGCAGCATAAAAACCTCCTAGGTTGGTTGCAGAGCATTGTGGTTAGTGGAAAAAATGGATCGGCATTCTCGCCACATCGAAGAGATGGAGCGAGCAAGAGACTCGCAAGCAGATGTGTTCGTAATGCAAGCAGAAAGTCCAGGGACTCACAACGGATCGATTTTCCTGGGGGATTTGAGAAACAACACTTGGACTGCCTACTGAAGCACACCGTTGCAGTTCTTAGAGCGACTTCAGGTTATGAGGGGATCACCAATTAGTGGCTTGGTTTCGATGTGACGCATGTTGCTACTAAGAGAAAAAGACTATTTCCCGAAAGACTAGTGTGTTCTCTTTCGAAGCTGACCGAACAGAAACTGACCATGTTACCATAGTTCGGCTCGCGACAGATACAAAAGCGTCCTGCGCCAGAATTCGGGAATTCCTAGAGAGGACGGTAAAGTCAATGCACTCTCGAACGATATTCGAAGCGGGAAATAGGTCGGCTAGCTGCGCATTGAGAATTGAGGTCTTCGAAAATTGAAACCACGTGCAAAGTACTTTCGGTCAGTGACACCAGGAATTTAGGGCAAGTTTAGACCAACTCTTCGGTGAAGAACCCCGATCTGGACAGCATTTGGATGCTGCCTTAGCTTGTATTGAACATTTAGACTGGGCTCTAGTAGATCCTACACTATCTACTGTTCCTCGTTGAAATATTCACTGTATTCCCGCGTTTGCAAGTATAGACTGCATACCTTGGAAGTCAAGGAGCCGAGTTGGTGCAAGATATTTTGAAATTGTGCCGCCGTTGCACTATGCACCCGCAGCATCAACCTATCGCGCGAGGAATTAGGGCTCGAGTACCGAGAACAAGAAACTGTGCACCGGGAGAGAGATAATTGAAGGAAATTGCGAACTAAAGAATGGTTGTCGATGCGCACACCAGGTGTTGAAGTAGATACAATCTGCATCGGGGTCCCTGCAGCATGGGAATTCGTTGCGGCATCTCGACACGAGATGGAAATAAGAAGGCTAAATATTTACATTTTTGAATGTAGAAAAAGTACCAGGGGTCAGAAGAGAGCCCGTGAATGGGAAGATACACAACGTATTGACCAGCGCAGGAGACAAATGCCATATAACGAGTTTCTCTACGAAAGAAAGAGGTTTCCCAGTGCGGTTGAGAGAAGAAACTACTTTTACAGGCATTCTGGCAGTAGCATACGTAATCCAGTTCCACGTTCAACGGGATTAGACGAGATTTTAAATCGAATAAATCCCAAAGACCGTGCCATGCCTAATGATCTTGAAGCTGCTGCTCTCCGACTAAGTCTGGCGCTTTCGTCTCTTCCTCGAGGTAGAGAAGCTAGAAATTTCGGTGCGACTTTGAGAGAAAGAGATAATAACAAGTAGGGCGCAAAAGGTAGACTAATAAAGTTGGAGCAAGTTATTTCCCGATATTCTGTGCTCCAAAGTCTCTCCCTCCGTTTCTTTTTTTCGTTTTTAGTTCAGATACATATTTCAATGAAAGTTTAGAAAAATTGTGTCTGCAGTTGGTACAAATCGTCGGTGCAAATCGTAGGATACGCTATTGAAATTATTCATGCCTGCCCTTCACAAATTTCGATAAATCAGGATTCATATTGCCTGGTTACGGTGAACAGCATGTTCAACAAGCGCTTCTAATTCGAAAATAAGTAGTATTTGATGCGGTCGAAGAAAAGACAGGAGGATGTGCTGATGCGAGCGATGGACGGGCTGTTTTCTAGCTCCGAGAGTCCATTCAGATCAGGATAACGGCTGTTTGATTGTCAGAGCTGCAGAGCGAGCATGGAAAGCAGCGATGCCGACGGAAAACGAAATAAACGTAATATTCCTTGAACCAATTTGACGAATGTCTCATTCCCGTCGAATAAAGAAGTCAATAAGAACAAGTTGAGCCCGTCCGGCAGTCATGTTTTTGTGTGCAACAAACTTGTCTCGCTTTCGCAATGTCGTCGTCTTTACAATATGAAAGTAATTACATGAGATAGGGTGTGTGGCATGACAATACCTAATAAACTTCTTACTTAGTCAATGCAGTTCGATTAATCATGTAGAAGGTGAGAAAGGGGAATTGAGATAATACCTAAAAACATGACAACCAAGTTTTGCGTCACATAATTCTTGTCGTCGCCTTATTAGTCAATAGAAAATGCAAATCAGATAGAAAATAGTTGTACGAACTTGTCAGAATAGAGTTGCAGAAGTAAATATAGAAGCTTAGAGAGCGTTAATCAAGAGTTGAGGCCTTTGCTCGCCAATTTCGAGAGCCGACAGAAGTTTTTGCTGGTAGTTCGGCGAATCTTGGAGATGCCAATTTGATAAGATTAGGTGTGAAGGTGGAAGATAAAATGCCATCCTCGCAAACAAAAACTATCACTGGGAGATTCTAACCCGCGAAATGAACTAACAGGAGAATATCGCAATGCCACTAAGGAGATGGGCTTATTCTATCAGTGGTTCGCAATCGAAAGTATGATATCCATACCTTGAGCATGCAACCAGTCCTGCAAGTATTTTAGTGTGCCCGACACTTGCATTGTTCTCTTGCGAAGTAATAGCGAATCATTTTCTGTGGTATATTGTTCGCTGATCCCAAATGTCATCATACAACTCATATTCGTTCCATCGGAAAAGAAAATTTTCGTCAACAGAACGGTACTTAAGCAAGTTTCCCACTGGAAATTCTTCTGCTTTTTCGCATGCATGCTATGTCCGCTCGGCGTATTCTCCTGCTTCGTTGTTCTAAATATTGTATTTTCTCGACCCTCGAGCGCTAATCTCGTTTCTGCGCAAGATGCGAATGAGTTGCTTTCTGCTTTTTGTACGTGTACAGCTGCCCGCCTTGGCCGTTACATCTTTCCCCATTCCAATTTTCGCGTCCGGGATTTGAACACGCTTTGTGCAGATGTCGTTTGCGTTTTTAACATAGGGTGCGACGGATGTTCGGTCGCGAGAAATTGCTCCAATGGTGGCGTCGATTCGGAGAATTATGATTGTATATTCGCTCTCGTCCAAGGCCAGGTATGGTCCTTCCGCTTTCGATTGTGACTTATGCCGCGTGTTGATGCCGCTATCGTCCCGAGTAGGTTCGAGGTTTTATAAACCCAATCACCTTCCTGTACCTGCGCTAATGGTTTTACGCCGTTGTCGAAATTTACTTTTGTACGGAGCTTGTGCTTTGGATAGGTTTCTGGCGCTACTGTCTGCCTGTTTTCGTATTGCTTCGCGAAATTCTTGTTTATAGGTTCGAAGTGATTTGGGAACGTCATCGTAATCTTGCGCAGCATGGATTCCTGGGAAGCTCTCGTGGAACCAGGTCAAGTGGTGCAACACCAATAGAAGATTGGACTTGTGTGTTTTAGGTATAAGTTATGAGGCCAGAGTATTCGTGCCAGGATTTTGGATGGTTATAAACAAAGTATCGAAGACTTGAAAATAGCGTGCGGTTGAATCTTTCAGCCTTGCCATATGATTGGGATAGTACGATATTGTGAACGCGTTTTTTGCTTTCAAAATTTGGCAGACGAATTGGAACAACTTAGATGTAAACTGCAAACTGTTATCAGTGAGAGCGTAGTGGAGGATCCAATGGTGCAAGAATGCATGTGCCATAGTCATCAATAGAATTGTATGCGTCATCTTGCTAAACATTTCGTTCACGACTAGCAAATACTGGTGACCTTTCGAAGTTCGAGGCAGTGGTTCTAGCACGTCAAGCGCTACCGATTCGAGAGGTATAATCACCGTGAATAATTTTAGTGTGGCTTGATCAGTACGGAGTCGGACTCGTTCTTTGCCACATTGATGGCACGCGTTCACCAGCTTTCTGATATCAGCCATTAAGAAGTCCAGTACAAGCTTTTACTCATAGTGCAATATTGCTTTGTCACTCCAGGGTGCCCTGCAGTTGCTGTATGATAAGCTGGAAGAGTAATCGAATGCTCAGATAACCCGCTGGAACGAATATTTGTTTCATGCCATCGAGGGGAGCCATTCGCACCATTAGTCCTCTCTAATCTTCCAAAAATGGATTAGTTTCCTCTCCTGTTAACATTTTCTGACGCCAATTTCCGCATTGCTCGTCAGTCTTTCGCGCCTCTAAAATTTCTTCCTAGTAACCACATATACAAAATCATATTCAATAATCAAAATATCATCGGTTGCATATCGTGAAAATTCGTCAGAAATTTCATTGTCTGCATCCGGGTCTCAATCATTCTGTGATAATGAATCAACATAGATTTTGGTGCTTATATAGAAGTTTCTTATCGGGACGTCACAAGTGCATCTAGATAGAGATATTGCTAATAACAACCCAGAATGATGATTTGAGCACTGGCATGGTTCACCAGTAGGCACGGAATTCCCCGTTTCGGCTTGGAGCCTGATATCCACACGTTGGGAGTCGAGAAATAGCATCCGCGAATGAGTGCTTTGCGCCCTTTCGACATTTGATAGAGAAATCAAATTCCAGAAATCTTAGCCGCCAGCGCACCAGGAGCTCATTTACAGGTGATACGATCATCATCCATTTGAGAGCTGAACGGTAAGTGAATACAATGAAATGAGCTCTTTCTAAGTAAGGTCGCTTGTTTTGGGCTGCCTATATCACTTCTAAACGTTCTCTGTCGCAGGCACTGTAATTTTCTCGGGAGGCTATAGCGTTTGGGACCAGAAAACGAACGGATGGCGAGCACCTTCGTCGCTATCTTGAAACAATGCGGCACCTATTTGATATTCGCTAGCATCCGTGTTAACACTGAACGGTTTGTTTGGGTCGGTCATCTCCAACGCATGTAGACTCAAGAGAGCTGCATTTAACCAGTACAAGGACTCAAATTTTACTTTCGTTCGAGCATCGAGTTCAAAAGAGCTTTCTTTCTCCATTAGAGCGTGGAGCGGAGCAGAGACACCTGAAAATTTATAAGAAAACGTCTTTACACGTTGCACATACCTAGGAATGAACGAATCTGAGTAATGACCTCGGATATGATGCTTCACGAAAGGCATTACAATTTTTGTTTGAAGCTCCCAGTTAGCCCGGCATTACTTTGTGTCCCAATTACGTCAACGATTTGTGAAGAACTCGCATTTTGATAATTTTGAGCTAAGTTCAGCTTCTTTGAGGGTATATCAAGCCTGCGTCGGGCGCTCTTTTGCTTCTCAAGAGTTATAGAAATACAACAATGTCGTCAAGGGACTCCCAGTATGTTTGGAATCGGTAACGATAAAGGAAAGGGGATTCTCTTGTACTGATACATACCGCAACGGCAGGTAAATGCTGCCTTCAGCCTGAATCTGTCCGCGATGGGAATTTGCAGGTATCCTGCGTTGTAGCCAAGGGTTGTGAGCTATTCTGCACAAGAGAAGCTGTCAATGCAACCATCAGGTCACGGCAGTGGATACTTATCTTTGACTGTTACTTCGTTTGGACGGCAGAAATCGACGCAAAAAGCCGTCTATCTTTTTCTTTAGGAGCATATAATACCGAAACCGCCCATTGCAATTCGAGGGATCGATAACATCTCCTGTCAGTATGCTTTACGCTTCTTTTTCAACTAGCTTCGGTTTGTGAAGCCCGGACCGATACGGTTGTGTGACCGGTGGCATTTTTCCACCCGCCGTTTTGAAGCGGTGGATAGTCTGTTTGACGCTACCGAGCTCTCTACAGCACATACACGGATAAGCTCTCCAAAATTTTAGGTTTCTTCTGCTTGCCCTTCATTGAGGCTCGAAAACTGCATATCACTAACGTCCAATAATTTTTTCTTCCGCCTGGTGTTTCGCAGCGATTTTGCAGACACCAGTCGAATCAGGCGTACTGCCCCAAAGATTTCTACGCCCGTTTTCGAGTTGAATTGAAAAGAGCTCTTCTGAGCCGCATGGAACGAGAATCAAGACCGAAAGGGCTGTAGATGAACTAAGACGGCCATTCTATACGGCCGGTCAACACGTAAGTTCTTCTGGAACGATACAGGGCAGTCCGAAAAGTTGGAAATCTTCAGTTTAAAAACAGTGAGAGGTTTGACTTCAGCAGGACCGTTTGCTGTGATAGTCTTTTATCATCCCAGAGATCCGCGTGCCCCTTAATTATCATTAATCCATCAAAGTAGCAGTTGACTGGTACCAGAACTTCACATTGAGACGCTATTACAGTTTTCTCTGTCACTCGAACAGCATCAAGGCCATTGCTTACTCTCATGGGGATTTTTTTGGTTCTGCGATGTCTGTAGCTTGAGGTTGAAGAGCTTTTCTTTTGAGAACCTGAACTCGGTCGCCATTTGCCGGAACAATGAAACTTTTCCTCGTTTAAATGGCTTACTCATATCGGTCTGTTAATGTGGTTCCGAGTATGACGTCAACGCCAAGATTGCGGAAAACAGCTAATGGAATGGGTCGAGTTTGAGAGCCGATTGTCACTGTTAACTTGACGATTCCTAGTACATGCATTCGATTTTTGTGGCGCTGGTGAGATACACAAACTTTTTGACGAGTCATTTCTTTCAGTGCTTCACCAAGACATCGTTTCTTGCGTATTAAATTGGTCCCGGCTCTTGTAGTGACAACGGTGAGCATAGGCTTTTTGAGTTTTTCGAAAGACCCACTTGTGTGTTGAAGATGATCGCTTAAGTTTACTTGAGATAGCAACACTAATTTTATACTACTAGTCACTGTCAGCTATGAGCTGGCATAACGGTCGGAACACGTCAGCATGATTC
>JAAUYH010022837.1_pt1 | contig 19711 bp, 14 predicted proteins | sample 7278061 | NCBI WGS metagenome assembly JAAUYH01 (sample SAMN14350203, study PRJNA611818) | marine sediment metagenome | isolation source: surface marine sediment (0.6m) | place: French Polynesia: Moorea | collected 2018-08 | reverse complement strand
TTGATAGATATAATGCTATCAAAGAATTTATTTCAGAACTTGATATCGAGGAAGTGACTGATTTAATGCCTACTGCTCGTGAGCATAGAAATTTGGATCAATTGCTATTTAAATTTAGAGATTTTGACAGTGTCACTCTGTCTCTCCAGAGGGATATTACTACATGTGCTGAAGTAAGAGCATTGTTTGATGGCATCACTTCTGCATATCTAACAACTTGAAACGGACTATCACCTAATTCTAGTGTCGTACACAATCCTGATTTTGAAATTGGAGTGGTTAAACTGCAAGAAAACAGATTCAAGGAACTGAATACGGCTGAGAGTACGGCACTATCCAAATTACGTATTTCAAATAGTTCATCTCTACCTGAAGTCAATGATGAAGCTTATCATTTGCCGAAAAAGTGCTAAAGCGCCGTCGTGTGGAATTTTTTGAGGGTTCTTTTATGAGCAGTATATTTCTCGTGCCCACATCAAACGTTTGTGAAAGTCTTTTTTCAAAAGCTGGCTATGCTCTAACGTGTCGCCGAAAAGGCATCTCTCCAGCTAGTTTTGAACCGCAGATATTCTTGCGCGCTAATTCTGAATTATGGACTATAGCTGATGTCAACTCCATCATTAAGTAAGCTTGTCACACTGTTTCGTTTGTCTCATGTTGTTCATAGACAGTCTTCGCCAAAGATATTGAATAAATTCAAATATTTACTGAATATTACCCTACTTGCCCTAACATCCATATGAATAACTTATTTCGGCCGTGGTTCTACTTCGAATAATTTATTTTCCAGAAATGACAGTATTTATATTCATTTCTAGTTATTCAAGTGACTTTTTATTCAGACAAATAAATTATTCCACAAGTATGTGCTGTACCCTTCGCTCTGCCTTGTTATTTCCTTCACGGCTGTTCCACAGCTTTCATTCGGCAAAACTCTTCCAATTTGCCTTCGGGCGAGCCCGAGCTGGGACCCATGGATTTCAGCTCATCAAAAATGTGAGCACAGTTTGAGCGATGTTCAACATTGAAGGCGCCTATCATTCCAAGAAATTCGAACGTGTCGTCCTTCTCCGCTAACCGAAACGCAATCTCGTTCAGTTTTTGCAGTATCTCCAGGACCAGCAAGATTTTCCGGGCGTTAGATCTGTTCACTACTTTTTCTTGGATGGCGATTAGTTCTTGGCGAATACTTTCGAATTCCTGAATTGATTCTGTTACAAGTTCAGATTGTAGTCCACCCAGTACGTGAAGGTGGTTCAAACGATGAATCTTGTTTTCGATCCGCTTTACAAATTCTTCACAAAGTTTCAGGGCCGCTTCAAGCCTGAGAAATCCTTGCACGTTCCGATTAATCAGACACAGAATTTGAGCAATTTTCAGAATTCCTCCAAGGATCTCAAATCCGGACGACATGGTGCAGTATTGTTCTCTGCGACATGCTGGAAGTGAAACAGAGAAACATATTTGCACACAAGTTTTGTAGTGAGATTATAACCGAAGAGTCAGCAGTACCGGTAGTCGAACCTTGGTGTGCTGTACCGTACTGTCATTTGTTCAGATCCGTGAAAAATGAGAGTAGACGATTGGATACTGTATGGAATCTGGTGCTGCTGCAGTCGGCTGCGGAATTCGGGGATTTAGTTCATTGGCATACTGGGTACAGTACTATACGGTACTGCAATTTAGATTAATGTGCAGCTGTCGCAGAGCCCGTCGATCAATATACACAATTTTTCAGCATATCCGGCTGCAGCATGATTTAAACAGGTAAGGCCTCAGCTTGATTTTGCCTGTACCTGCGTGCATTAAAAATTACTAGATTTTGAACTAATAAATTGGTTTGTTTCATATAAGAGCAATGAAGGTAATATCCGTACTGAAATTACAGATACGAATCAGGCTTCCGCATCCCTCCACAACTATGACGATTCTACATCCGAGAGTGAGGTGTCACCAGTACGATTATGAGCTATAGCCAGTAGCTGACGCTAAACCCATTTTTCAGATGCTCCTCGTGAAACACACAGATCACCGTCGGGTCATTAGCGCAGCGTATTAGTATTTGAAGGCTGACAAACAGGGTTTCCGAAAAATAAACCGGGTATAGATATATCTAAATTAGAAGACCCAAAGATAAGAATATTGTTTTAAGAGAAGAATATCAAATATATTATTTAATATCAGTAGATAAAACAATTAGTTTTTACCCCGTTCATACGATAAAAGACCGTTACGTCTGAAGTTAGCTGAGATCATAGCATGATACATAGTCGCAGCCATGGGTACCCACTTCTCCCGTCTCCACCATTACAATGCCACTAACTGTGTCGATCAAAAATTTTGCCGAACCTACTGGCAACTCTTTCTTTACTTGCATATGCAGAACACAGCGTTAACGAAGTGGATCCAGTTACCGAAATTTACTTTCACATGTACAAGCAGCCCACTCCAACTATCTTGATTAACTAGCTGCTGATAGAAATTTGATATAAACGCAACTGGATGAATCCTTTTCGATGACGAAATTCCTACATCCATTTGGTTGGTCAGACTTTGTCGTCAACGACTTGCTCACATTCCATTTTGTTGAAAAAGAGATCGTAAAGAAGAATACAAGTATGAAGCACCTAATCTTGAGGCTTTCATGAAATATCTACACTTGCTCACCGAGCATGTCGAAATTGTCTTGGTTCTTGCCAGATAGAATGACTTCGGCATTCGTTGACTACACATCTTGTTCAACACACTACTTAGCTGTGTTTGCATCTCTGCTATCCAATGGCAGTGTTGGCTATGAAACAAACTATGTCAATACCACTTATAGTTGATGAATATCAGATCCGTGAAAATGAAAATAAAATTTTAATTTTCAATTCGGAACTTACCAGAAGTCACGATAAAACATTCTCTGCTTGATTGGTGACAATGTCGGCACCAATGATGTACTTGCTAACAAGAAATGTTTGCTATTAATAGGCTCGAAAAGCCATAGATTCGATTTAGCGATTAGAGATTAACTAAAGGAAGGCGAGTAAATCATTACCGAGATCAATTTATCTTAATTGAGCTGCGAGGTTTGTTTTTGAGTGACAAATTCCTCAACTAACTTCTTTGAAATCACAGATTTGCAATGTAGCAGAATGGAGCAGAACTTATACTAAGAGAATGCGGTATGTTGAGTTACAAGAACTCTAGCCTATTATAAAATCGGATGAAATAAATTTTTTGAGATTATCTCCATCAGAAAACAGACTCGTTGATTCTTTTCTAGGACATATATGAATTTTGAATCAGTAACAAAAGTGTTACAGGATAATTCTACCATAGTGAGTGAAGCTCGAGCATTGTTTGAAGCTGGTAATGTGGTCTATTCTGAAACTATTCGAAGATTACCTTCGAGTACTGTGCATGACCAGTACTTTAATAGTACTGTGCCGAAACTACTAGGCAATGTGGGAGTTTTGTCTCGAGAAGATAATTTGTTTGTATCTGAATTACTCCTATAGAAATCTAGATGTACTATATTTGGTGATGAAGGATTGCATTTTGCCCTATGGGCACTCAAGATTCAGAAACGTATCGAAATTGAGGCGGAGTGTAAGTATATGTATACCATAATTCTGCTGCCGACGTCCAATATTTGAGAAAGACTATTCTCTATTATTGGCGTGGCTCTGCCAGACAGAAGAAAGAAGCCTAACACAGCAAATCGGGATGTGCAAATATTTCTGCACTCAATCAGGATTTGCTGAGCTGCACTGAAGTAAAATAACTGACATTGCGTTTGTCGGATTCCTTATCACAGGATATTCAAAGCAGTCGAGATTATTTATCTCTCTTGTAGCGTAAGATTGATTCCCTAGAATACAATTTACATGAATTCAAGTGCTTGTTCCTAACGATTAAGAGAATATTTTCAGCCATAAGAATTTCTAACACCTGATATTTTAGAGAATTGACACGTTTACTCCTAGACAATTGGTTTGATCGTACTGAAGTTCGGGGCTCCAAGTGTTTGTGTTATTTTTGTTTTATTTGATGAATTCGCAGCAAATGCAAAGAACAAAAATAAGCTTAAGCTGTTATTTGGGGTAAAATTTGACAACCCTGGTGGCACTAGAATTTCAGACAAGAAATATTAAAGAAGACAGAGTTTTTTGTTCACCCGGTAGTGATTATTCATCGACTATATAGAACAAATTTACTCATCTTCGCAACAGTAATATTTCTGTCGAACCAGTAGCGAGTTTTGTATCTTTCAAAAGAAATCTGGGAGCACCAGCGCTCCTCGAAGTAGAGCCTTTTAATTTTACTTAGCGCGCGAGATAAAGCGATGATATATTTGATTTTGATGGACTGAAGACTAGCTTTCTAAGCAATCTCATAGCCCTTCAGTCTTCTGAACTGCAGAAATCGGAAGAAAATAGATCATTCTTCAGAGGACATCTCGGAAGTAGTTGAACTTAACCTTGTGACCAAGCTTAGCTTAAATATAGGCTTGATTGACTCTAAAAAGACTATATGATTCTTTCTATCATACTAAATTGTAAAAACCCCACTCATTATTTCAAACTCGGATTTTTCAGACGATATTATTCATGTATCACCGTTTTCACCTGACTACAGTACTTGATTTCGTTAATCGGGGCGTTGTCACTCGTAAAACAATCAAAGAATGAATCAAACGCGGCTTCACTTAGGTAGGTTACAACGTATTTGTGATTTTCTCTGTCGGGATGTTATTTTATGTCTGGAGTCTTGTAGAAGTGAAAAAACTTCGGGCTTCTTCGATGTTTTTGAATATAGTAAGCTCCTTGTGTGTATTCATCACAACTTTCGCCAGGATGATCAATGTAGTTTTTGTTTTGAGCTCAAAAAGAAGATAATTCTAGAAGGAAAACATAAATCTAACTTCTTTTAACTTTCAGTTTATTTTTTCTTCGAACACAAAAAATATCGTACCAGTAATGGCAGTGATTGAGCTTCTTAACCATAGAAAATTTTCTTTAGGCTACCTCTAGAAGATATAAATTAATATTCAAGTTTCAATCATAATATTTCTACAATATTAATTATGAATAATCACTTTACAGTTCTGTTATCAGTATTTATTGATAACAATATAAAATTGAAAATGCAAAGGCTCCTGAAAATATTCCCCTCATTACTTTGAAACGGTGACGGGTAGTCAGTACAAATCTAATTTAAAACAAATATAACAAGCCTCACCATCAGTACCGAATGAGATCTACTACATGCCTACCGCAATACATTCTACCACGAATTCTCATTTCTTGTTTATAAAGAGGTGCTTGTATTACAGTCGATACTGGAATACAGTAGAAAATTTAATGCTCTTGCCATGAATATAATAGACTGGAAAAATACAATGGTTTATTTGCACTGCAGTAAGAAAACAAGAATTAGCGTAGGCCGTTCGGGCTTCCATATTTCGTTCTGTAATGCGACCTCCTGATCAAAGTTAATAAATTATGGGTTAAGTTGAACGAAGTGATAAAATGTTATTGTTTTCAACTGGAAATTATGTAAAAATTGGATTGCATGAAGCGAATGATTATAATTATTAAAATCAATAGATTTAAAATTTCGAGCATGAGATTATGTTCAACTACCAAGATAGCAATATTTTGTTATAGCTAAAATCAATCTTTTACAATAGGAACGAAATACCTGATTCGAGCAGACTTAATCCAGGTAGAACTAGATAGCTTGTGGAATTTCTTTCGTTGCGGATTAGGCTTGGTTTCATAATGCCCTTCGAAACGAAGAAGAAATTTAGCATAGTTAAAATTTCGCAGTCGTACGAGATTCTTTTTTGGCTTGAATGAACTTCTTCGCTGATTTCCCATGTAGTTGGCCATTCCGTATCAGAAACGTTGACGTTAGTACACAAAGATTCCGCAAGGACCTTTATGTCCTATAATATGACTCGAAATGAGTATAAATCGTGCAATGAATCGTAAACTCGTGCAATACCACATGATTTGTCGAAAGCTGCCAACCCCCATTGATTTCTGTTCCCTTTGTGATATCCATTGAAAATTAGGATGAGGGCATTTCGAAAGTGACGGAGACTAAAAATTAGCTGCCTTAAGCGAGAGTTGTTGTACTGATATCGGAAAAATTCTGATGCACACTTGATTGCGTTTTGATGCTTGGCACGCCGAAGAAGTGTGAGAAATGTAGCGTCGAACGTGAAAGTAATTAATGCAAAGAACGCACTGATCGCAGAGTTGTCAACCCAGGTTCCATGAGAAATAACTGATTTCACCGATGAAGAATGTAGAGTAACATTTCCGCAAGAAATTAAGTCAGGAATTTTTCCATTGTCGTCTTCGAATACCGTTATCGCATCCTGGATAGTTTTCGTTGGAAGATTCAAGATGTTCTGCGATCCCATTGGATTTTTCGGAAGAGCAATTTGTGACTTAGTGGCATGAGGTCGAAGAACGTTTTCATCATTGCTCAACTTCCCTTCAGAAGTCAGAACTTCGGGGTAAACCACGTTCTTGTTTGTTTTCGTACTGCTACCGGTGCATGCGAAAATGTTTCTTGGGTTAGTTCTCGATGATGCGACATAAAATTGCCCGTGAGAAGAGCATGGGAAAGTGAAGTCAATCCCCAGCAGCCCGGATATCGACTGACCTTGAGCTTTGCTATTGGTCACCGGGAAACACGTACGTATTGGAAATTGGCATCTTCTAAATCCGGGTATAGGGAAGTCATCAGCTCCAACCATGCGGTTCATTCCCGTTAGAGTCTGCCTAGTTCCCTTCTTTGAACCATACAAAGAATTGAGGAAGAGGGAATTTTGATTCATATCCTCGATTACGTATCGCGTTCCATTGACATGCCCGCGTATGGCTTGATATCTCGTAGGAGCATAACAATGAATCCCTTTTTCAGATTGATTTCGTGGTCAGATAATGATGCCTCTGCTTCAACCGAGTTCAAAAGTTCTTGAGGATACCGTAACTATGCTTTGTTTTGAGCTTCCACTGAATCACATGACACAGAATCAGCTTTTTTGTAGTTCGAGAAGCTGCCAGAAAACTTTCTGCGATTTCTTCATTCAAAGCAGTCAGTTGAGAGTTTGTAGCACACAAAATGGCGCGTGATGTAAGCCATTCAACATTAGCATATTTTTTCTCTAAATCCTTCTAGACAGACTCCATCAGCTCTGATGAATTCTGTACAACTGTCATGAAGGAGGCAAAAATATTTCAGATTCATCCTTCCCACAGATATGCCCTTCTCCTATTTGCAATAGCTAATTGGGACATTGCAAAGCTTGCATATCAGCACATGAATCATCTTCCATTGCCTTTAATCGCATATTTGTTTTAGCTTGAGCAATTTGAGATATGAAAAAAGTGGTGAATACTTCAAACTCATGAATACAATCATTCATCTCGATCCTCTGGGTACCACAGGTAAGATTTGGCGAAAATCTCCTCCGAAAGAATGCATTTGCAACCAAAAAGAACGCATAAAGACTTCATTATAGCACGCAGAGTACAGTCAACAACTTCAGCACAATATCGTACGCACATCACAATCTCATCCCATATAATTAAGTTGGATTGACGAATGGTGCATGCCAGTTTGGAATCCATGTATATGCTGCGGACAATTTCGACAAAACATGGAATGGGTATATTAAATGTCGAATTAGCAGTTCTCCCGTTTTCTAAAAGTGAAGCAGCAACAGCGGAAGTTACAATGGAAATTACTTTCTGCCCGCGTAATATCAGGATTGATTGAATGGCTCTAATAGAGAATATATTTCCTCTTCCTCCGGGCGCATCATGGAAAAAAGGACCGACTTCGATCACACTTGTGTCTAAACGGCCTGCTAACTGATGCATAAGGGTCGTCAATAGTTACTCCTGGTAGAGTTTCGTTCAAAATGCAGTTGGTAACATTGGATTGATCTTCGTTAAGCTTTTCAGTAATAGAATTCATATTCTCACATTAAGTATCCTCTTTCGTGTCGAAAGGTTCATTAAATTTAACAGAAGAAAAATCGATAGAAATTTAAGGAAGTCCAACCTTTTCCAAGCCCAAGCTGCTGCTTATCTCCTCTAAAAAATCTTTGATCTCGTTTAGGACAAAGTTTTCAGTGAATGCGCCATCTCGTAGAGCTTCAGTTTCCAGGAAAGCATTTAAGTTCCTTCTGTGAAAATCTGTCAGAAATTTGTCTTTTACTTCATTCTATATTCGTAATGGATTAGAAGGTTCGCAAAATGCCAAAATCACACCAAAGACTTCTGTAAAAGGATCAAATTTGAAGAGAAAGAGTCGTAAATGCATCTTATCCATTCCGCATCATCGGAGAGGAGCCCCATCGCGCAGCAGGCTTCTCGGAACGTTGAGTATTGAACACCTTCATGCGTACGTATATGAGCCGAAGACGTTGCACCAGTCTTGTTCAAAAGAAGTATTCTAAGGAAGTACCTCTCTCCTTCCCTTGGGCTGATGTTAAACATTCTTCCGACAAATTTTTCGAAGACTTTAGAGAATTCGTAATTTGCGCCGCCGGATCCACGTTTTCGGTATTTCGCCTTTGGTGTCCAAATTCTTCTTCCCTTATGCGACAGGAAATACTTCGGGAAGTGAGTACAAGAAATACGTCGAGCATTAGGAAACTGCTCATTTGCAAGAAACCAAGCCATTAGCTTTGTCGACTTCTATTTTCCTTTATCTGATGCCTTTTCGTGGTGTCCTTCTTCGAAGTATACAATGTGACGCTCCCTGAGTGCACTTCCAATCCCTCCAGAGTGGTTTGATGCTTAACTATTGGAAAGGAAGACAATCTCTATGCCGCTTTGGATGCTAAAATATATCATGCATCGACATTGCTGTATTTCGTCAATAGAAGGAAGTTTTTTGGAAGTTTAGTGGGACCCATTTTTCCCTTGGATTGTCTTCATTCCACCGCAACTCTGTTTGAACCTTTGCGAAAATACTTGAAGAGGTACTTTATGGATCCCAGTTTAGAAATGCAAAGCTCAACGTTCATGTGAGTACGGAACTTTCGGAGTAAATCCGGAGAGTATTGAACTGCCCATGAGTCGTCCAGCCTAAACTTCGAAGAAGAAGGACCTTTCCCAGCAGACACCTGTTCGACTTCATCGCTATCTTCTCGGCTTCTTTTTTTGTAAGTCATGTAGTAATCACTATGAATAGAGCATGTCTCTGGTCGAAACGGTTTGGGAAATCTTTTCGAACATTTTCCCTCTTTCAAACATAGCGCAGATGCATGAACGTTACAGGGTTTGTGAATCATGTGCTTCAGATCAGTTCCTCGAAGCTGAGGCATAGAGTGTGGAGATATTTCAGCGGAAATAAACTTGTCGACTTGCAGTGAATATTGGAGCGAGAACTTGGCTTCTTGGTCTAAGAACAGAATGATGTGGGCGTGCACGAGACCTCTCTTTAGGAACTCTGCAACCGAAACATGAGCAAGAACTCGACCGAAAGGAGATTCATCTTTCAAATGCATTAGAAGAAGTTTGAGTTTCATTCGAAATACACGATCTCAAAGGTCTGGTCTGTCTTCAGCTCGCTTCCCATGGAGCAATACATGTTGCACTTCAGGCCAATAAGGATTGCGTGTCATAGTTATGAAGACATTTGAGTGTCCAATATAATTGGAAACAGCTATGATGTCGTGCATTTTTTGGCGCATGTAACGATCGCTCTCAATGTATGTGGATGGAAGTACAACTAATTTGCCAAAATCTGATATAGAATTGGTGTCCCCCGTTCTTGCCCATTCTTGCGATTAGTTCTTGTTTACAGTAGTATCAGCGAGAAGCTCCTAGAGGTGTGCATAGTTGCTCGCTCGCAGCGTAGATTGACTTTGTCTCCAGAATGAAAGCCTTTCACTCTAAAATTTTACAAACGTTTTGGATAGGAATTTCTGATATAGTCTTCCACAACGAATCTAAGTATTGAAGTCACATGTTCTTTGATAGAGAAGTCTGATGTAGAACTTCATAGGAGAAACTTTTTGCAATCTTCCCTTGGAATCGATGTAGCGTAACATACAGTGCCATCCATTGCTGCCATAAGGGAATAGCAGGAGATTATTGAGTGAATCATACATCCTGTGGTCAATATGAAAAAAATCTATTTTTTTCGTTTCCATCCTTGTCAATCTTACCCCGGTGGCTTAAAACCATGTCGAGTTTCCCATATTGCTCACCCAAAATTAGAGCAGCTACCTCTGATGTTTCGGGTAAATTGTACTTACGGGCATGTCCAGGTAGATTTCTCTCTTGTGCGTGTGCCACCAGCTTAAAATATTCCGGAATATCATTCGATTCAATCAACTGACGTAGTGAGGTGAATCAGTTAATCAAATTATTGTTCTGCTCCAAAATTGTTGGCTGTCTGCGCAATAGATCTTCTCGAAGTTGTCCGTAAAAATGCTGTCGATTGGATGCAGCTTGATCTGTGTCATGGATGTAGACAGATGCAAATCTGGAAATTACTCAAGAAGGTGGGTGGCACGCACCTATCGCATGATACTTGGGCCCATGTATAGTGATCGTTGGATAGAACATCGACTGTCCCACTCTACTAGCTACGAAGTCTGCTTTTACAGAAGCCATAGCCATAGCACTGTTATAACTCCTAATTTACAATCGGGAATGTCGTGCTTCAGCTGAGTTCGATTTCAGTAGCTCCATGAACAAGGGCTGCGGGTTCAAGTAATTCGACCAGAGTTCAGGAATCTCATTCATGCATCCTTGGCCATTCTCTCCAGGCTTAGGAAGACGTTGCAATCCTTCTTCTGTCTGAATGACATTTTTACAAATTGGACAATTATGTGGGAGCAAGAAGTAGGGAGTAACCTGGCCATCAGAGCAGCAAGTATCAATTTTTGAGCTTGATAGTGTAGACCCGTAGTAGCTTAATCTATAACTTAAGAAGTGAAGCACCGTACATAATTTTCAAGTATATGACATTGCTCTATTATCCCAGTATTCCTTATCTGTCTCTTCATGAAAACTCTTCTTGATTTCCGCACATTCTCAGGCCTTCGGTTGTTCAATTGCAATATTCGCTCCCTTCTCTACTGCTCTTCAACTCCTCTATTCATCTTGTTCGTCCTTGAGGGTTTACGATGCTGCGGCACGGCTTCCCTTAAAGGTTTTATTGGTACCCCTGGCCCTGCGCTGTTACGTGCGCGAAACGAAGACAACTTTCATCCCGATAACGCACCAGGAGAATGCTCCACAGATTTCCGGAACCTGGTCGCAAATGCAACTCCCCCATCCCATAATGCCTTTGCCACTAGTTGACACCGCTGTTGAGCTTACGATTCCGACTTAAGTCGTTGTTCGGGTACACCTTGTGACTGACAACACCAATATGAGAGCCGGTATCTGTTTGCCCGACCCAATCGCTCGCCTGTGAGTGACTCTTGGAGTTTCTAGCAAGCTCAAACGATTTTGATACTGTTTCATGCAAGAGGTCGGTGGGTGATCGGGTTTCTGTGTCTGGAATCAGAGGTGAATGGGATCCAAGGTGCCGGGGTTGTTTGCAGGGTGGTTGAAAACTTTAACTTCTAGAAAACATTTCAATTGTTCTATATACCATTTATTTTCCATCAAGTTCAGTAATATGCAAGCAACATAAAAATTTTTAGCAATTATTAAAAAATGTATCCCTAATTGTTTACGATAGAAATTACGCTAAATTTTTAAAATTCATTATAAGACCGAAATTGCCGATATGTTGGAGATAAAAAATGATCAAACTCGACCCACCGCGTTTCCCCGAAGATTCGCGCGCCCCGAACACCGGCGTGCACCTCCGCCGCCGTCACCATCGTCGCTATCCGCGCGCCTCCTCCTGGCGAATGTGCAGTGGCGCCCGTGTTTGGCGTCGGTGCTTGCTCGCCGGATGGAAGAAGGGCTCGCGCTGGCCCAGTACGAAAACATCATACGCGCGGCTGGCGCTCGAGGCGGCGCTGGCGTGGCCGAGATCATGCGCGCGGTGGGCATAGAGTCGCTCTTTCAGGTGACGTGCACTGAGCTAGCGGCTCTGCACCGCCTGATGGAAGTGGCAACAGTCCGCGATGGCCTCGTTGCGCGCTACATTCGCACCATCGCCCTCGCGCTCAATGCTGTGGGCGGCGGGGAAAGCATTAGTGACGACGCGAATGATTGTGCTTACTTTATTGACCAATACTATTTAGATACGATTCATATGCTCTCGCGTGTCAAGTAGACAAAAATTATTTCTCGGAGAATATTAAAAAACTCATATCTCCTTCGTTCTCTTGTGTCGTATTGCGCAATTTATGATCGAACCAAACGTAACATTACGAATTTTGGATCCATGCATTGATGTATCAACAAACGTTGAAATTTAATGTGAATCTCTTTTGACAGAGGGTCTATTACCGGTGTCTATGATTAGCAAACTACATTCCAATTACTTAACGTCGAATTCACTGTATATTCTTTCATTTAGCTGTGTATTTTTGGGAGTGCTGCACTATCGAAATCATCTCGAACAAGTTTTGAATGCAAGGAGCCTCGGAAACATTACAGCAACAATTCTGGAGTGTCATATGTGATGCAAGCTATACATCAAGGCATAAACGGTAAAACGACGGGATTGACAATAAAAATCATGTATAATATGAGGTAATCCCTTAAATTATAGTGTACAGTACAGTGCCTGGTGTGGCTCAAAATATACGCTATTTCTTCTTTTTTTCATGTTAATCTCTTTTCTTTTATTCTCTTTCATTATTTTCTCTTTTCCTAAAAATTTCCTAGTGTAAATCCTTTGAGTCTTATTGGTGAGTCTAACTAAAGACAAGCTGAATAGTATTGTGATTTTTTGATTCCCTAGATATTTCATAGATTTCTCCTAGACACGATTTCTGAGGGAAACACGGAGCTGTGGCTCAAGGTGGGATCACCGGTGGCCTTTGTCGAGGCCGGCGGCGAGGTTCAAAAAGACTAGAATAGTGTAATTACTGTAACGGCTACTGCATGACAGTGTAACTGGTAGGAGTGCTAACAGTCGAACTGCTGACAGCTGGCGAGGCCGTAGGCCTCGCCGAGCCCGCCGCAGGCCCGGCCACTGTAATGCTCACAGTGTAAACAGTGGAATTCCAATTATGAATTCCTTACAGATGCAGTAAAAATCATAAAGAAAAGATTAAAAATAAAAGAAACTAAAAGAGAAGAATTAAAAGAAACTATAAGAAGAGGATTGAAAAAGGAAAAGAAAAGGAAATAAAGAAAGGGATAGTTAAAGCGTAACAATTTCCACGCGTACCATTTGTACTATTATAGTAATGCAAGCCCTGCTTGCACTTTTATTCCCACATAAACGACTCTTTTTGAGGGCCTTAGGCTTTTTTGAGAGCAGGAGGGACACGCAGCTGTATCAGCAAGGCCGTTCTGTCGGCAAGGCTGACACAATCGAATGGTTGACTTCCTGTATAATTTTCTGTTATATCTACCTATCATCATTCAAATTATTTCAGCCACCGGCTTCTCTGTCACCGACATACTGGCCTGCGCCACTTTCTTTTGGTTTGCTTCACTATGGACCAGAGATCATGGCGGCACCGAAGTATATGTACAAATTTTCCGATGATTACCGACGCGCCGGCGAAGAAGGAAAGCGTGGCATCATCCAGTTTATGAGAAGGATTCTTCATGACCCATCGGATCCGAATGCGTTCGATGAATTGAAGAGAGCCCTTGACAATGATGGTATCGGCAATCACAGCGAAATCAAGAAATGGGCCACTGGCGTCATAAAAAAGTACAGGGACCTTCAGCCCGTAAGCCATATTATAGCAGCCGTAGAGATCAAAAACGCGCCTCAAGACGATTTGCAACAAGAAATCGCCACTCTGCGTGCCGATCTTGTCAGAATTAATGAAGAACTAGTCGAAGAGCGCGTAAAAGTGGTTGCCAAAACTGAAACTGTAGAAAAGTTATGTGCAACCCTGAAAAGTGCTTCAACTATTTTAAATGGAGCCGAATGCAAAAGAAGCGAATCTGCTACTTAGATAGAGTAGCTTCATAGCGACTAAAGAATTCAATGCATAACATCAATCCCTTACTTCTCCTCATCGATACAGATCTCTTTTCTTAAACACAGCTGTTTGAAGCAGTCAGCACATTAATTCGGGTCTGAGGTCAATCTTGCGGATGCAGCATATCTCGAATAACCGACGACTGTATTCTAAGAAATTGCAAAATTTCCAAACTTATCAACACTGAAACCGTCTTTTCATTAATCGATCCATTGGCTCATCTACTATTGCATTCATGTGCTCCATGAAATCCACAGCCCACAGTCCGCATAAAGAACTGTCAGTGGTCTAATATGGAATTCGATCCTTAACAAATCCATCTGAGTGCTCCTATTCTATGACTAAAATCCTACAGAGTTGACGCGAATATATGCTAGATTTTGAATATTTATTACCCCTGGGAGAAGAAAAGTGAAATTTTATCCACGGACAGCAAAAGAACTGAAGAACTACGGGACAATAACGACTTACTACCGACAATAATGCCAGTATGACTACACAATTGATAGATGTTCGATTTTGCAATCAATCAGTGCTACTCATTAAAGTACTATTCAGCGGCTCGAATATTGACAAACTGAACGAATTTTAGACACCGCTACAGAAGGGAGAGCATTTGTACAGATTTCGTATCTGGGCCTTTCTTCGCTGATCCCGACAGAATTCAATGGCCATCAATCTGCAAATTCCTGGTCTGAATTGCCCATGAACGTATTGCATTGACAATGAACAGTATCAAACATATATTACTTGAATAACAGAATACGGATTAGAGATTACAGTCAACTAGAATTAAAGGATCAAGAAACCATATTTCGATTCAAAGAATGCAGGTAGTAAAGTTCTTTGAAAACAGAGTTTAGACCCGCAACAATCGAATTGATACACGCCAAAACATGACCACACTGCGCAGTCTTCAGCTCTTGTTGAAAAAAGACGCCACTTCTGCAATCGAATAAATACGCAATGACAAAAAATATTTCGATTTCGTAACATTCGAAAAGTACAACCTAACGGCGAAGTTTCGCCCACAACAATATCAAATGCATCGTCATTTATTATACTAATCCCATGAAATCTGCCGTGTAGCTCCTATTCCAGAACCTATACATTGGAGTATGTCTAGTGAAAAAGCCTTATGTTATTTCTGAATAGTTGAAGAAGGAACGTTACTACTGGAAGAGCGCACATCAAGCTATAATAATGGTGTCAACGCACATCAAATTTCTGCCAATTACCTGTTGCTACCAGACTCAGTGTGCGAGGGCACATACACCCGGTCACAAGAAGGCAGTAGGTAAAATTCATCTAAACATCGAGGCAGGATGGCCAATCACGCGTAGAGAACTGCCGCGGTGTCGTGCAACTCACGATTGGGATATATCTAGAAGAGAACACTCCACAACGGTGTTGTGTCGGTCACAGGGGTTGAGTTTAATGAATACGGGCCTACTATTGAATCTAAGCAAAAAGTAGATGACCGCCCTAAATCTATTATAGAACTAGATAAGTACTACCGAGTAAAATAAATAGAAACAATATAAGTCTTGTTTCTACGTGAATCGATAAACTATAGCCTCATTTAGGAAAGTATTTCAACATTGCGACTGATTCGTACACAAATTCCCAGAAAAGGTAGATGATTTCAAAATTTTATTTCGCAATGTGTTTTAATAAAAGCTGTCCTTAAAATTGCCTTGATCAGTAATATATTTCTCAGATAACCTACTTTACGCTTATTTGTCAATCAATAGAGACTGAATTGCTTATTTCATCAAGATCTGTCAAGAACTCTTATACTTTTTAGATCTTCATGATTTTGAATTCTAGAACTGAGGCTTTTTCAATTATTCGCATTAGCACGAATATAGGAGAAACCTAACAGTCGTCATTTTCTGTTTTAACTGCAGCAACTGGCTAATTTTAAATGAATCTACCGTCATAAAAGGTATTAGTGGGCCTATTACGAGAAATTCCTGAAACTTAAACTTTTGCAAATGCTTTTTTAAATCGAAACTCTGTTCTTGAAATCAGCTATCGTGTTCCACTTTAAGTCTGATTCTTCATTTTTTGAAGTTTAAAATAGCTGATCAAGGACTAAAGAGGACAGATCAACAATAAAAATGCTCTAGACCATTTGAATTCATTAAATATGACTGAATATGAATCTGTAATGTCTCGCAGTATATTTTATGTGAATGCTTTCATGACAACTTCAACTGCTTTCAAAATGATTTTCGGTGAAAATACGGGGAAAATACTTATTCTGAACATTTATACCTAAAAGATCGAGATATTGCGTAAAAATAATTTCAAAAAGAGCAAGTACTGTATATTTATTTTTATCTTCAGACCAACTACGAAGTTTTTCCCAACAGTCTTACTCTGCACATAACGTTTTCAATGGCTTGTATATTAATGTACTAAGTTTTTACGTTGACATCGTAATTACCCAATATCTCGGTTTACATGCTAAATAGCCGAACAATACGCACTTATTTTGTCTTTATCTCTAGGTATATGTTGAAGTGTAATAGGACCGTTTATTCAGAGTTGCAGATCGTTATCGAATGCCTAGCTCTTTATGTGCAATGCAACATGATAACCCATTAACTTACTAATGAAGTACACTGTCCCGGTTGTACTCACTATATCCATCACATCAACATCTACAATGGACATTAATCGTGTTCAGCAAGTTCTAATGCAGTTCACAGAATGAAAATCATTTTGAGAGGATGGGACAGCTACACTAATCTTATCTGCGAAGTGTGTGTGGGCAGAAATTACGTGCGAAACGTTCTTTGCTATTAGAGTTGCACTTACCAACTTCCATGTCTCTATGCCCGAACTCCGAGACGATGACATCTGGTGGTTTAATCGTCACCGAAATCGTATAAATTCTTTTGTCAATGAGAAGAAGAGGAAAAGGACCGAACGGCAATTGAAATATCGCATGAGTAGACAGCGTCGCCTGGAAGTACGTTACATAGGAGCGGACTAAAGACACGAGCGATGAGAAATGATGCCTATGGTGTTGTCCTGTCGACAATGAAGAGACCCAGTGATTACATTGTTACGCATGGTTTACGAATTTTAGTATACTATTGTGTTCTACTTCTTGTCTATTTGAATAGATCCGAGTAAACATAAATGATGGCTGTCATGACTACATCAACGCATTTCTTCCCAAAAAGATTGAAAGATTGCCTAGAACTTCACTTTCAGCACAATTACAGGGCTTTTTAGTTCGATATCTATCATACTCTCCACGAAGCGCAAAGAATGTATATTTACCGCTAATCGCAAAAAGAGCTATTCAATAGGAATGACGATTACCCATCATCGGATTATCTGTAGCAATGGCCCAGTTCGTGTAACAAATTTTCAAAAAGCGTAGCACAACCGTCTCATTTAGCCATAAATTTCTACGATATTCCTAGTTATCTGCGTTATTTGGCGCTACCTACGTTATTGCTAGCTATCGACGTTATTTTTTAAGTCTCTAAAAATTCGGCCAGTCACATTATCTGTCGCTCACGACAAAAAATTGTAGCTAACCTTAAAAATTGTAGCTTACAACTTAATGTTCAAGCATTTTTGGTCTTATAATTGGTAAGGTGGTAGCGACGATGAAATTTGGAAAGTAATATTCGAACTATTAGTTTGAAATCCATAGTGACTTCAGGTAAACGAAAGTTTTAATAGATAATTTACACATACACATGGGTAGGTGGAGGTTGGTGGGAGAATATGTGTGCTCGTGATCTACTTCATGATGCTTTGTAAAACGAGCATTTCTACAATTATCCATAAGCTTCAACAGAATATCGATATTCACCACCCACTGTAATTGTTGTTTCTCCAGAAATGTGTGCGGAAAAATAGGAAGCACAGAGAACCCTAACGGGTACCGTATCTGGCTCTTTTGAAGATAAATTTTCAGGGTTCGCTAGTGCAATAGTGCATCAATAAATAATTCGGCGCATACGTTTTGTGCTTTGATGTTACAATTAGCTGTAAATAGATGAACTTCGCAGTTGGTCTACTTTACTCACCACAATCTGCGCAACGATGAGCTTTAGTGATTCAATAATCATAAAAATTGCATGGATTCCTCTGGTACAGAAAAGAGGAGAAAGTCTGAGCAACATTCGAAACATCGTACGATGAGACAGCATCGCCTGGAAATCTGTTGCCGAGAAGCGAATACAACAGAATCGAGCGACGATGAATTATGTTTATAGTTTTCTCCAGTCGACCGTGAAGTGACACAGTACTTGCGTTGTGTTGTATGGCCCTGCGAATTTGCTGTGCTTTTTAGTATTTTTTACTTGTCCATTTGAATTGAGTTAACTATAGTTAAAAGTCAGTCGTTGTCACAAAAACAGGACTTCATACCGAAAAAGATTAAGTAATTCCGCAAATACTCAGCATTTACACCAATACAACGGTGATGAGGCAAGCCCAAATGCTCTTTCAGCAGAAAACATATATTACAGAATTTTAGGTTGTTGCGAATCATTTCCATTTCATCTAGGAGACTTATCATCTGTCTGTCTGTCTGCCTCTCTCTCTCTCTCTCTCTCTCCTCAAGTATACTTTTAACATGAGAAATTTAAGAGAATGAAGACGTGGCATGAAGAGAAACCAGAAAATAAGATTTGTTTGCTCTGAAACTCAAGTGATGCAACTAGAAAGCCGATGTTTTGAAGGATATGTGTAGAACTGCTGCAAATGTGCTCTGCAGAATTTATCTCCCAATTCGGCAGATGTGTAATGGGCCATGTTAGATTTAAAATCTGCCGCTGGTTGGTTGAGCGACGAGCTATTATCTAACAAAACGAAAAGCAGAGTGCGTAGAATCTTGTGATGACCTCGTTGCTCGGCAACAACTACGAAGAGGCCATGTACGGCTCAGGATTCTGAGGGATAGAACTGCACTGACTTGGAATCTGGCGCATTCACCAACGGAACATAGCAGCGACTAGGAATTGGTTATAAACTCCAGTATTAATGACACTGCGGCTGCATTCTAATGATGTTCTTATCTAACCGTAAATAATACTCGTAGTGCAGGACAGTTGATGGCATCATTGTTGCCTAGCCTTTTGATGATTAAAAAATCGGTGGGCTAAAGGTTCGGGCTGCATACCCTTCGCAAAAGTGCTCAAATGCATCTCATAATTATACATTCTCACCTTTTGGATTTTGTTGCGAAGCCTACTCGTTGTAGAATTGATATCTAGCAGTGCATAGCTTTTCTCTATTCCGTTGCCTTGTTCTTGTATTTATACCACTATTCACCGCTTCGGCCATCGGCCGAACCAACTCATAATCGACATTCAAAACTCGGTCGACTTCTAAGAAGGAGTGATTTCAATTGAATTTGGGCATAGCGCAACATTGTCTCAGCAGACTGTTTTCACACTCGAAAATTGAAAGGCTGATCTAATTGGATCAGTTATGCAGCTTGGAAGATTGACGCGCTGGGAACAGTGCCCAAGGGCAGAACTACAAGATTATGGGCGATTCTCGGTGTGTTGACGGTAAAATACTATAGGCGGTATGGATGCCGAATTCATTCAAGTCGTGAGAAAATGACATCAC
>JAAUYH010071898.1_pt1 | contig 19718 bp, 19 predicted proteins | sample 7278061 | NCBI WGS metagenome assembly JAAUYH01 (sample SAMN14350203, study PRJNA611818) | marine sediment metagenome | isolation source: surface marine sediment (0.6m) | place: French Polynesia: Moorea | collected 2018-08 | reverse complement strand
GATAGATAGGGCGACGATTCGTTCTATAAATCTGACGTACCCTTGTCATTAGATCTTTGCTTACTGAACGGTATGCCTCGGCGAAGCCTCGGTGAATCGTTGCATGTTTCCAGCTGTAAGATGACATAATCTTGTGATCTTGTTCCGCAGCAATTGAAGGAAGAACAGATTCAATTGGGGTGGTGACGATTTTCAAGTCAGTCTTCATGTTTTCCACTGATGTTGTGCCTTTGAACACAATATAGATACGACTTGAAGAGGTCAAAACTATCACGTATGTATCGTTCACTTCTTCTTTGATTTCGAACTCGATTTTCAATCCATTGGTTGACAGAAACGTATCACATATCAATTTAGACCATTCTCGCTTGTTCACCATCATGTATGCCAGTGCAGCCAAGTTGAAAAGCTGTATTTCGACATCAAAAATCATGCGATTAGATACCTGATGTGCCTCGGACGATTCTGCGCTCTCCCGGATTTGCAACGTAATTGGCTCCTTATTCTTCAATTCCGAACTGTCGGAACCGACGAACCATCCCTTGATTCCTTCACTGTCGGCAGGGAGATTTACGTATGCTGTAATTCCAGTGGTTAGATAGTTCAACATACGAGTAACAGGACCAAATCGCAAGTTGAAAAAATAATACCTGTTGGGATATCTGAACAGGTGAGACAGCTCGTAGTCTCGGGGAGTAAGTAATAATGTACAGCAGTCAGCCGCAATAAAGAGGGCGTAGGATATGATGTTTTGCATCACAAAGAATCGAAACTTTTAGTTACGAGAAATGTGTTAGCAATGAGAGAACAAGTCAGAGAGAAAGAAAAAGCCAACTTACCCCAAGTTGTCGTGAACGATGTTTCAAGTAACCAACTTGCCGCAATCTGTTGCTAGTCAGCCAGATACGACGAACCACACAAACAAAAAAGACGACTTCCAACAAGGAAAATATCAAAACTCGGACCATAATATAGGCAGGCCAGTATTTAAGTGCCCGAAAATTCGCAATAGCAGCTGCGAGCGTTACGAGTGGCAATTTCGATGGTTGAATTTTCAGCGCTGTCATCATAACACCTCTTGCAACGCCATAAGCAACGAGGAGCAGAAGTTTAGGAAAGTAGAAACGCCATGGTCCCGGCTTTTCTCCTTCTTTGTCAATAATGCCGTAGGAGTGAGCGCATGCCCAAATGTAGAACAGCTGTCCTATCGATGCGAATGTTAAATTGCTATAGCGAATCAATCCAGTGACAATTAAGCTTTGTCCTAGACCTTTTGAAAATAACATTGGTCTTATTGATGGCAATGTCGAGAAACACAAAGCTCAGTAATGGATTGTATGATACTGCTGTCGTAATCATCATAACAATACTCCAAATTTGTTGTTCGTTCCTTCGAGTTTTCTTGTTTCGTAGAACACGAATGACAAAGAAAATAGAAAAGAGAATGACCAAGACTTTTCCAAGTATGTCAATCCCGTACAAAATGCTGAAATATACCGTTGGTGTATTGCATATAGCGAATGTCATTTTCTCTCCTTGAAGCCCCTTTTGTACTGTTCTCTCACCGTGCCATGTAGTCGCGCATAAAGAAGCAAGAACCGCTACATGAATGAATGCGTAGGTGGCGATAATTATGTTCAGCACCAGAATGCGGTTGAATTGTTTCGATGTCATCACGTCCAGCTTATTAATCACATCCTTACTTCCATCAAGTTCCAGTAATTCACTGTTGGGTTGTCGACCTTGCAAGTCAACATAGTGTTCCGCCATGCAGAAACCCTACTGATTTGCATTGATTGAGGATGGCGTAGTTTCTTCTGTCGAGAAATGCTTCAATTGACTTGGAAAAGCGATGAACTTTACGGAGCAACAAAAGCGGGATCTCAACGATTCAAATTGACTCAAACTCATTTTTACTGTATTTCTGTTTCGCAACACAATGTGAAGCATAGGAACACGTAAGACTCTTAAGAGAAAAATGCAATGCTCAGCAACATTCATACTTTTCTATTCTGTACTGATGTTGTGCTGATATCATGTGTAGCAGCAATTAACTTGACCCTTGCGAAACTCTATTTAATGCACAGATAATCAAATGATAATCTTTGTAAAAAAACTGAGAGGAATAAAAAGTTCTTGTCCAGCACTATTATATTCCAAAAACGTGTTGCACCATCAATCTACAAACAAGCAACTATATTAGCGCAATATTGTTGCAGTCCTTGTTGTCGATATTATTTCTGTTCCTCTATTTTTCACCTCTTGACTTGGCTTTTTCGTCACGTTTGAATACATGCCCAGAAATTAATATCAGATATCGTAACCAAGAGCAGGGAGTAAAAATATATACTTTGTTTGTTTAGTTCTCTAGAAAACGTTGGAAAATAACTCTTTTTAACATGTTTGAAGGTAAATAATTAAGTACCTGTCTTTTTGAAAAAATGTTAATTATTTTATTTTTTGTTCAAGCCCTCAAATCAAGCATAAATAATATTATTTGACTATTTTGCTTGCAAATTCTAATTCTTGGTGAGTACTAATAATTAAAAAAACTGGTACTACTCATAAAGACTGCAGACAATGCATTATGACTGCCAACCTGAAAGGACAAGTTACGATACCGCAGTCGTAGCCATGCTCTCTTTCTAGTTGATTAAAAACTATAAGTTGCAAATCCACATGCTGTTGCCGTTCTCCTGAAACATAAAATTTACTTGTATCGTTCTTGCCAGAGTGCAAAACAGAAATGTAGGGATGACTCACAGTGAAAGAGAACTGCGTCTGACAGACATGTGACTTCTCTTTTCGGCATCGACAGAGCATGCATTCTAGTCAGTTCTACGGAAAAACACAAATTAGGAGATGATCCGAAGGAAGACCATGCAAAAAATGCTTTGCTCAACCGACATAGTATATCGATTTCGCGTGAGCCGAAAAAGGACAATGGGAGGTTACAAAATAATCCATGAAAAAAGAGATAATTTACGAAGATTTATCTTCGGTAGGGCAATATGGCGAAGAGAACCTTGAAAACTTGTTCAGAACTTTGTATATCAGTTTACAGCATGCTTCAGCAACCTCCTGAAAGAAAAAGAAACCCGTTCGAAATATCCAAATCATGGTACAGCTGTCACAGAATAGTGAACAGTGCTTCAGATGACAAGGTTCTCGCCATATAGACATGTGAAAATATGATCTGGTGATAGGTTGTCCAAGTTAAGCTATCATAGGGTCGTTCCGGTTTTCGAAAGGTTCATAATGAATGCAACATAAACTTCATTGAGCATCCAATCGATTTTAAGAACTGAAAGGCAGCTTTTGAATATCAGATTTCTTGGTAGAACGTATAACTGTAAGGGGAACCAGTGAAGGGCGCTCAAGATGAGTATGTCGGTGAGCGAGAAGTTGGTGGCCCATCAAGTTTACATAGACTGGGATGGTGTGATACTAGAACAGAAAAGAATCTAGAAATGGAACTATAGTAGGATTATAGTGGAATAACCGCTTTGCGCCACAGACGTGGTAGGCAGTGATGCCTGCAGACGTAGATGACAGCAATTTGGTAGTGCTGGACGCACACAAGTACGTATCATGTGTATGCAATGATGGATACCATCGTTGTATGTATGATTAGTCTATGGATTTCATTTAAATGGTAACAGTAATAGTGAAATCTAGCGTGTCACAAGACCGTCACTGCTTGTCGCTATAGGCTTATTGGTAAAGGCGTGACAAAGGCGTTACATTGCAAAAAATGCGAAACCTTCAGGGTTTCCTCACCTCTGATAGATGCGGTTCTGTATAAAAATACTTTTGGTTTTCAGGGATTCTGAAGCATTTATCGAGTAAAAACGAATGAATGATGACTATGGAAAACAGCTAATTAAAGTGAAAGAAAGAGAAAAAAAGATAGAAGAGAAAAGTAGCGTATCAAACTGGGTTGACGGTTTTCTATCCCCCTTTCTGAATGACTGCAATTGCACCAGGCGCATTAATCCTGACGTTGTAGTAATTTCAGTATGGTATGCGTAAATAGCCAATTTCGTAGCTCGCGAGCGAGCTCAACAACATGGGAGGTAACTCGATTTTCACCTCATTGAACATATCCAATTTCCAGGGAATGAGGCTGTTCTCAATCATTAATTCTGTCTTTAATTTTGCAAAGCAATCGAATGATAGCACCGCGTTCGTGGTGATTAAGTACGGATGTTTTGCAGAACTACTTGCTATTATTTTCTCCGTCGTAGAGCTATTACTTGAGCAAGCACAACGCACGCATCGCCCATTTCCCTCGCTCGATGAAAGGAATCGCGGCTCCGGCACATCCACCAAACTGGAAGATGCAACACAAAATGAAGAGCTACAGTATCAAAAAACAGATCCAACATGAACTTTCGTCATCGTCACCTCATACAAATTGTGTGCGATTAGATTACGGGCTTACCGTATCATGCAAAGGTTTCTACTGTACACGTTCACCACAACTGTACCTTACTTCCCTTCAATTACGAGAAGTTGGAGTAAAATGACGATTGGCGAATCGGGGAGAAGTGCACTATTTTATATTGGTTCCACTACATTACATCGCAATTGGTGCTTATTTTGAAAATGTCGGATATAATGAGAGTGCGGAACAGGCAAGTCGAGAAGTTAGTCTCCTCTTACTCAAGTATTACCGGAGAACTAACAGTTGGAAGATCTATAGCAAATCACAGAAATAGTTTATTTTCCCGCCCGTCACTCCTTCGTTTAATCTCAGCTTTGCAAGGGCACTAATTTTTCGATTTCCGTGTTCAGTACATCCTGTTCTAATATTACATATGTAAATTCTTATGATGATGATTTATTATTCAAATAATTCTGAATACAAAGTCTGAATATTCGATTTGCATCATAAGAAATTAAGAACGAAATTATTGTTGTCATTCAGACGTTAAATAGTAAATTTCAAGACTGAAAACAAAACGTACACCTAGAATTTCTAACGTTTGATACGAGCTGCACAACACAAATTGTGCACTTCACCCAACTACCGGTAATGCCAAGAAGACGAAGATCCGTGCGAGGCACTTGTGGTGGTTGAGCAACAAGGTATTACCACAGCTTTGAAGCGCCGGATTGTTTTCGACATGACCACACTGTACTGTAGCTGATTTTGATGTCCAAGTCATTGCGTCGCCGAGAGGCGCAACTTCGAAAAGACGTGGCAGCAGCGGTTTTGAGGAATTTGATGATTGCGTGGAAATCATTTTCATAACAGCTTCCTTCATCGTCTTCTGAACCCTTGGGGCTATTACTAGAGCGACCACAATGCATACATTGCCTATTTCATTCGCTCGACGAAAGGAATTGACGCTTCGACCGACATTTCTGCCATACTGGAAGATAGAGCATAGAATCAAAAACTGCTTCGAAAAGCGGGGCCGATGCAAATTTCCTCCACGTCGAAATGGATTTCGCGCCAGAGAAACAACAGGTACTCATGCTAATGTGAAAATTTACTAACGATACGCACGTGCTCAATATGCGCCACTGTACCGAGAACAAATAAGTACAGTACTACGTACAGTACAGTACAGTACAGTAGTTCTCTACCAGTACAACTTCACGTTGGCAACAGTGCACGATTGTGCATCTGTACCAAATTTTCACCTCACTAACTGTAGATTCTTCTCTGTTTGTCACCCATTTAATTGCAAATAGTTGCTTCCAAGGTGGGCTGGTTCTAGGATGTGCCATGTGCAGTACTACCTACAGTAGTACGGTACACTACGGAACCTGATGCACTGCACATGAGTCTTCTTGCGAATGCACTGCTTATACAGTACTACGCCTTACAGCCGACAAATTGAGAGGAAGAACTCTGTACGGTACTGTACATTGAATTTTGTGCTTACAGTATCATGCAAAAGTGTCTATCTCTACCTGTTCACCACTACCTCCCCTACAAAAACCGAAACTGATCTCTCACCACAAAATGAACGAAATTACGAGCGCTCCAATGCCAACAGACGACGACGATCTGTTCGAGATAGTGGTTGAGCAACAAGGAAATGCCACTGCATTTGAAGTGCCGGACGGTTTCCGATACGACCAACACACTGTAGGTGACTTGGATGTTCAAGTCGTTATTCCGCCGAGAGGTGCAACTTCGAAACCGCGCGCGCCTATCGTAACGTTTCACGATGTCGGAATGAATGCACCGCTTTGTTTCTCTGCGTTCTTCAGCTACTGCCGAACGTCGGGTGCCTGTCCAGAACTCGACACCGCCGCCGCGCACTACCACATTACCGCGCCTGGCCACTTTCCGAACGCACCAGCCCTACCAAATGCGCCGTATGGCGTCAACGAACTTGCTGCTGGCGTTCTTCAAGTGCTCGAACGCTTCCAGTTACGACGCTCGATTGGGTTTGGCTTTGGAATCGGATGCACGGTGCTCACCCAAGCTGCCCTGAACGACACGAACGCGTTCGGTGGATTGGTAATGGTATCGCCATTGTTCTACTCCGCCTCACTGTGGGAACGCACATTTACTAGCGCCGACGCAATCTACACGCAAGGGCTAGGTCTTGGGCGACGTGCGAAGGACCGCTTCCTCGAACGTTGGCTTTCCGTAAATGCGCGAGATTATAACCATGACCTTGTGCAGCACATTGAAGACGAACTTGATCGACTAGCCCCGTCGAACCTGGCCGCGTTCCTATCAGCAGAAGCAAGTCGTCCGGACCTGTCTGCGAAAATGAAGGAGCTGCAAATGAGAGTGCTACTTGTCACGGGGCGCGATTCCCCACTGCGATACCATGTTGATGACGCGTTTCCTAATTTCAATCCGTCCAAAGTCACCTGGTTGGACGTTATGGATCAAGGGTCGTTCGTGTTGGAGGAAACGCCAGATAGAGTAGCAAAGGCCTTGGCACTGTATCTTCAGGGATTTGGGACATACGAATAATGTTAAGAACTAAACAGTAGGTGCGATTTTCTACGCGATTACTGGAACACTTTTGTTATCGGGTCATTCTTCAGTGGGTTCTTCTTGAGATGGCGTTCGCGCTTCTTCCGCTGCACTTGCTTCCCGATGGTTTTCTTGATTTCTCGCTTCCGCACAGCCGCGCGAACGGCGTTCGGCGAGATGTAGGATTGATTCTCCCACAGCACGGCGCCGCCAAGTGAGCCTGAGAAGCACTTCACTGGCGTCAGCACGAAGCGAGGTCCGATTTCCACCACCGTCGAATCCACCGCCTTATCGGTTGCTTTCTCGTCCAACGCGGTGTCGACGATTTGATAGTGTCGCACCCAAATGCGCGAGTCAACCAAATAGAACGTAATGATATGGTCGACAAACGGTTTCGTTCGCGTGTGACCATTCGGCGCGGCAAACGCCTGCGTCAACAATTCTTTGCACAGCCGAAGTTGAGGCGAGTCGTCAAATCCAGGGTCGAATGAAAGCAGTGGTCGCGCGTACATTAAGTTATTGCCCGGAAAGCGCAACTCCGACATGGTGTGGATGTTGTCAACGTGAAACTTGATGGACGGTCCAAATGGTGATTTTGTCAACCACAGGTACAAATCGCGGTGTTTGCGCGCCTCGAACAGCATAATGGTGTCGCACGAACGCAACTCGGCTACTTCATTCGCCATTTGCAATGTGTGCTTGGGATCGTGTTTCGCCTCCTTCTTTGCGTGGGGTAGCAATACGCGCAGGTCCTCAATCAAGTGACGGAAGCGCGCCGTAATGCCGCGCGTACAGAGGAACAGAACCTTGGTTTTGTTTTTCAGTCTCTTGCCTTGCTTCGAAGATTCTCCTGCCTTGACGACGGCTTTTTCTTCTGCATCCGACATTGTAGGTCACGGATGGGTTCTGCAGTAATGGAATGGAGGGCGGTTTGTGATAAAGAGGGATCAACTCGGTATGGCCGTCGACATGGATCACTTTATGATACGAACTGAACGATTCAACACAAATCCAGAACCTAGCCCTATTGGCTCTAATTTAACTGAATTCTTTAATCGCTTTAGCTAAACGTGCAACACCTGCCTCAATCGCTTTCGGCTCAAGATACGCGAAACACAACCTCAGCGCGTTATTGAATTTTCCGGTGCCATCACAGAAATGTCGACCAGCGAAGAATCGTACGCCATAATTCTTTTCTGCTTCGTCGAGCAGTTTCTGCGTGTCGATTTCCTTCCGCAAAGTGACGAAACAGAAAAATCCTCCGAGCGGCCGATGGTAAACCACTGAATCTCCCAGATGGTCGTCGAGTGCATCACACATCGTATCGCAACAAACACGATACTTCTCGCGAAGCAAGTCGATTTGACGTAGTAAGAATCCAGACTTCATCAACTGCAACACCATCCCTGAAGCGAGAGGATTCGCACCGCCACCGCTCTGCAGCGCACCCGAATCTAGGAGTCTTTCGATGTGCTTCTTGTCGGTCTCTATCCACCCTACGCGGATACCAGGACCGAGTAATTTCGAGAAACTCTGCAAGGCGAATACGGTCGGATTGGACGGGTCATCCAACTCAAAACAGCCTTGTGGGACATCGTCCCATTGCAGAAATTGGTAGACTTCATCTGCGACTGCCCAATGTGTTAGAGGTTATTCGTGAGAGGCAGCGGGCAATGACGATACTTACGAATTTTGAAGTTGAATTTCCGTGAAAGTTCAACGAGCTTAGCTCGTCGCTCGTCCGTGAGCGTAGTTCCGCAGGGATTGTTGCATATCGGAACAGTATAAAGTAGTGCGGGTCGTTCGCCAGCACGCAGTCGTCTCTCGACCTCGTCCACATCCAGCCCGTCTTTGTCAGTCGGAATCTCCACCACGTTAAGGCCGCAATCACGGAACGTGTAAAAACTCAGGAAATAAGCTGGCGAGTCCACGAAAATCGTCTTCGTTCCATCGTAAATGAGTCAGTAACATGAGATGCGCGGCGAAAAGAATCCGAAAACGCACATCTCCTGGGCAGCTGTACAATTGACAGCACAAAGCCAATCCATGTCCCGATCCGGTGGTGATTAAAATCTCCTCGGGTGAGATCTTCTTCCTGCTCGCCTTGGCTCGCAACCATTCGCAGATGGCGATGCAGAAATCCTCATTTCCTTGCATTCTTCCGTACTGAAGAAGAGACGCTCCATTGCCTTCGGGCGATAGCGCCTTTGCGAACGCAGCGGTCACTTCCTCGGCCGGCAAGTATGCTGGATTAGGATGCCCTTTCCCGATATTTATCACGTCTTCACCGGATGACTTCGACCACAGCGCCATCGCTACTGATATCGCTGTCGAGCTCGAGTCAAACGCACTTGTGCTCTCGTACCCTCATTCAACGCACATTCTGGAAACAGAAATTTTACAGCAATGACTATTGCTCGCACAGTTCATCCTCGCACCGCACCGATATCTTATCTCGTTGCAATCACGCGTTCTAATCCCTACCGGTACTGCACAGGATCAAGTCTGCAAGCCCAAGTAAGAGTTCGAGAGTATAATTTCTTTACATGGGTATCGTACCTATTGAAATATGTCTACCATTATTTTACTACGAGTTCCAAATTTGTGTATAGGATCAAACGAAAATTTTCCATTTTTCGCGAAATCCGTCGGCCGACGATCGGCTTATCATACGCCGGCTGCCACCCCCTCATCAATTCGATTATCGCCGGCGACCGTTTGCACACTGCCACCGCGAAGGAGGGAACACCGTCAAGATGACGGTCAAGCGTCGCAATCACGGGCGTAATCGCCACGGGCGAAACCACACCAGGCAGGTGGTCTGCGATGGGTGCGGCTGCAAGCCGGCCAAGGACAAAGCGATTAAGCGCTTCACCGTGCGCAACATCGTCGACAAGAGCTCGCTTCGCGACCTCATCGACGCGTGCGTGATCGACGATTACGAACTCCCCAAGTTCTACATCAAGATTCACTACTGCGTCTCCTGCGCCGTGCATCGCAAGACCGTCCGCCCGCGCGCCCGCAAGGTCCGCGCCGTGCGCACTAACCCCCGTCAAGCCATGATGGACAAGTATCGCTCCAATGACAAGGGTGCTGCGCCGCGTCCTGCGGGTGCCGGTGCCAAATAAGGTCATTTTCATCTTCGTGACTGACTTCATCGTGACGTCCTAGTAGTCTTGAGTGGCGGAGAAGGAGTAAATCGTGCTACCATGAGTTTGCAATCTCGTTCCGAGATAGAAAATTTATAGTTGAAGCTGTGTAGTCGACGAAATCTACCACAGTCGTGAGAAATCCGTCTAGCTCGCTACATTCATCAACCGTAAACAGTATTTGCCGCATCTGTGTTCGATTCCTTACCTCTACAAAGTATGCTCCTAACGGTTCTAGTTCTAACGAAATTCAAATCCTCCGCGAACAGTACATCGCCTACTCTGCTGTTCGTGAAGAAAGACAACGAAGCACGTGAATTAGTAGTAGTAGTTCGGAGAGTTTAATCTTTGCAATGATAAGCTACATATGTACGTCGCCACCAATATTGCGTCTCGAATAAAGAACGTACAAGAGGCGGCGGGATGTGATGAAACGATTGCGATTAATCCCCCCGGTGCACGTCTATCAAACAAGTGTTCGTCTTCTGGGGGGAGAAACGCCCACTCACATCGTCAAAAGTCTCTCTACTACCGTCTTAAACGACAACTACCATCATTACAACACATTTCTCATCCGTTCCGGCCCGGTCCTTACTGCTGGTGCTGTTGCTGCGCGAACGCAGCGCCGTCCTCCAGCCTCGCAATGATATGCTTGCCATACGAGTATTTCTTGATTGCTGGTACCTGCGTTTTCAGGATGGCTGCCACCCGTTCGCGTTGTGCCGGCTTCGCTACATCGAGCACACGTTGCACAACGTAATTTCCAAACTGGTCACGTACCAGATGGTTCAGAGGCGACGCTCCACCATCGCCGACCGTCAACATCTCCACCAAAATTTCTCGCTCATCCATCGATCCAAACTGTAGACAACGTTCCACCACATTGCTCGCAAATTTATGCTGACTTAGAGTAGCTACTTCACTGCGGACCAAGCGCATGATTACACCACGCTCCTCGCTGTCGCCATGTTCGACCACATGCTGAATCACGTAGTTACCGTACTGGTCCTTGATGAGGTCAGAAATAGCAGCCATAATTTCCACCATTATCGGATCCTTTTGATGCGGCGCTCCATGCTCGAGAATTCGTTGCACCACACGGCAACCGTACGAGTGCCCCGCGAGCGTAACAGCCTGCCCCAGTACTGCATCCACAATAAATTGCACTGCGTCAGATTCCACCAACTCGATGCATTTCTGAATGACATGATTTCCATTCTGATCGCGAATACACTTGAGTACGTGTCCATCTAATTCTCGTACCAGCTTTGCGCGTCGCTCCGACTCCACCACCTCGAGCGCCTTTTGCACTACACGACATCCATACATGTGCAGCGAAAGACTCAGCATTCGGCCTTCCAGTTCCGTCGTGATAGTCTCCACAGCAATATCCCCGCCATGGTCTAAAAGTTTTTGTACAACGTAATTCCCAAACACATCCGTCATTAGACGCTGGGCCTCCGACATTGCCTCATTCAGTACGGCTAGTTTCTCCTCCTTCGTACCCGCTTCTAGCTTCTGCTGAATAAAGCGCGATCCATGCTGGTCTGTAGCGAATTCGACGACATGATCCTTGATCTCAGATAACGACCATTCGCGAGCACCGGCGCCACCCGGCGATCCATTGCCACCATTACCAATAGACCCGAAAGAACCTGGGAGTCCTTGGTCGCCACCAATCATTCCACGACCTATCGATACTGAAGTCGCACGAAAATCTTCAAGTAGTGGCGAGCGAACATGATTATCCATGACACCACCACCCAGGTTACCGCCACCACCAAGTCTGCCACTGGCGCCATCGTCATGGGAACGGTTTCCTCGTCGTCCACGCCCACCTCGACTCTTACCACCGGGTCCATCCTTCTTTCTACTACCACCACTTTCGTACGAGTCTCCATATCCTCGTGACGCACGGGAGTTTCCGCGATGCGGCGATTCTCGAGAATCCCAAGGGGAGCGATGATGCGTCGAGTTATTCTGTTGCTGCATACCAGGCACGCCGAACATGTTATTGGGATTGGGTGTATTGAAGATATTCGCCGCGTTGAACGGTGTGCCAGTCAACGCGGCCATTTGCGCCATCTGCGCCGCGTACATTTGTTGTTGTTGATGGAAAAACATGGCCATCTGCATACTCATTGTTTTGAGGTTATCCGCGGCGGCCATGTTATCTCGGAATGTGTGTGCATAACTGGGTCCACCAGGGGCACCGAATCCGTTCGGATGCGAGAATCCACCTGCAGGGAATCCACCAGGCGAGTAGGCAGGTGCAGGCGATGCTTGTACATGCGGGCTGCCGCCAAGCATCGGGTTGGCTTGGTGCGTGAATTGCGGGTCTTGACGGTCGTAGAGGTAGTTAAAATCGAAATCAGAGGCACCTTGCTCAGTGGCGAGCGGTTGCATATGTACATTGGCGTCGTTAGCCCCTGTGTAGTTAGAGTGATGCATTCCGGAGCTCGAGCTAATCTGGCCCAACTCGGCATCCGCGTAGGATTCCGTAGAATGCCTTACTGGTGAACGCTGAGAGTTGAGTGGGCTGGCAGAACGCGGATTCGCAGCCGACGTCGCAGCCGAGATAGAATTGTGCGGCGGGGTAACGTGGCCGGCGACATCCGAAGGGTTCTTGGCGTTTTGGGCCGGCTCCGGCGGTGAAGGGCAATCCCCAATTGTCGGAAAGAGAATGGAGCTCTGAGACGCTTTGAGTGCCGATCGGTTAGAAGAGCGATCCTCTAGAAGACCTGGAATGTCCCCAGTCCAATTGATGGAAACCGAACGACGATGCCCACGGCTAGGACTGATGCGTTTCGTCGATTGACGAGTATCCTCACTTGGGCCGAAAATGGCGTCGAAGTCGTCGTTAGGGCCATTCGACTCTCGGGTGACTTCGGTATTGCCGTTCTTGCTCTTGCCGAAAATGTCGTAGTCTACATCCAACGCGGCACTAGATACGGCGCGGGTGCGACGCTGTGCAGACGGGATACGAGGATGTAATTTGGCATTGCGCAATTCATGAGCGGTGCCGACCGACTTGGAGGGTACCAACGAACTCAACATGGGCGAAGGTGTTCGTGGAAAGTCGTCTTGAATCATGTCGAAAACGCTCTTCGGCCAATGTGGGTTAACGCTGGCTTTTTTGTCGGACAAATTGGAACCAACTACACGCTCACGACCCGATTTGACCGAGGACGAAGGTGCAGCGTGTCCACCACGTTTAGCCGAGCCATTCATGATAGCAGCGAGTTCGATGGATGAAACGGACCGCGAAGGATGACGGCGCAGGCCGAAGGTGGACGGCTGGGTAGGTGGGCGACGTGAGGCCGGCCCATGCATATCGGCGAGCGTCCGATGTACAGGTGATGCGCGGTCATCCAACGCATGCGACGTGTTGGAAGTGTTAGTGGTCGCGGGGCCGTTGGTAGCAGTGTTAGAATGCGAAAACGAGGAGTCAGTGGCGCGTGGGAAAAAACCGGGCGCATCATCTTCATCGTCTTCGAGAAGCATGGTGCTGATACCAAAGCTGACCGAGCGTTCGTCAGGATTGGAGTCGTCAAGAAAGTCGAAAGGCTGACTCATCGACTGGGAACGCACGTGCGAACGAAGGGGCCGCTTTGACGACGACTGCGAGAAGGCATCGAGGATCGATTGAGGCGCGCTTTCACTGCGGTGGAGCGAACTCGTGGTGGACGTTTTGTGGCCAGGCATGGAAAGCGGAGCACCCCACAAGTCGGTCGTGCGGGACGATTCGCCCATAGCCGCCATGCGTCACGGGACGGCCGTCGAGGCAGACAAATACAAGGCGGATGCGTGTGGCAAGCGGAAATGTGTCGTATCGCATACGACGAAGCGCGCAGAGCGACCGTGAGCTTCACACTCTCAGCTGGGCCCATGAAATAAGTGCAAATTTGAGGCGGTGTGCCCAAGCTGGACGTGTTCTGTGCCCACTTGGCCCGATTGGGGCGCTTGTGCCACGAAACCATCTTGCGCCCACCTTCAACTACGTGCAGTTCCCTCGTATTACTTGACGCATGTATTCCCTTATTTACAGAGCCGAACATTCCTCCTGATTGATACCAATACCATACCGGAAATTGTTTTACCTTTCGTATTTTCACTGTACCGTACACGCTTTCACTAAAAACCCACAACCCAATCATCACCCATCTACTATCTGCTTTACCACTACAGCGCATCGTGTTAGGTCTCCACTGTACTTTTCTTCCCATTCATGACGTTTCATTACTTAAAAAATCTCTCTCTTCCATCCATTGTTGCACTCGATTTCACATTCTTGGAACAATCACAATACACACACTTGTGTGTTCATGATTTCGTGGCTGTAGCCTCGTAGCGGTCCATCCGCAATGGTCCGTTTCTTGGAAGCGAGGCACTCAACTTCAATCTTTTCCTCGATTTCTTGGTTTTGGCACCACAATCCAATTCTTTCGACGTAATCGTCATCCATTCGCACAACCCTCATTATTATTCATGAGCGCTGCACCGTAACGTGGAACATTACCTGCGCGTGCGCTCTCCAAAACCCCTGTTCGTTGTTCGAAATCTTTCTTAACTGGTGCTGTTAGCTTCCATGCCTTTCCGTCATCCCCGATGGAATAGTTCCGGCGACTCATTTCGCTGAAGCAATGTTACCACACACATTCAATCCCGCACTGTAATCCGGACAACTGTCCTAGAATCTCGTTTTTTCTTTTCATAAATCAGTTGGAAAACAAACCTACGATTTTACACAAACATTCCTTGGCCGGTCCAATAGCATTTTCCCGCGTGAGTGTCAGCTTTTTATATATAGACTTCTATTTTCTTATAATTCCCTCTACTAGCTACCGTACCGGACCGTACCTTAAAATCGTCAATGTAGTGCGGCGTTGTCATTTCCCCTTCAATTATTGAAATTAGTAGATCACTGTCGGAATGTAGGGAAAATTCCAGCAAATTTGCATGTTGTCAAATGCCGCACTTATAAAGCATTGTTTAAGGCACTACCGGTACATCAATGCTGTTGGAAATGACCCCATAATTTTGTTTTCTTCCAACTTTCGACACAATAGCTTTGCCACGAGAAATATCTCAAAAATAATGTTCTGATAGCAATTAAGACGAGAAAAGTCTTCTCAATCAACTACTGTGTGGAGTGTGTTAAGTGTCTCGTACAACTGGAGCGATTTCAGAGGAACAGCTGGGTATGAGCTGTAATCCTTCTTGCAGTTCACGTCATTTCTGTGTGAAACAGAAAAGACGTGTGAAATGAAAAATGTTAGTATGAATTCTGCTAGAAAACTTACTATTCTAAGAACGGTAATTGCGAGAAACAGGAGACTAGAAATCATCGTCACAATCTATTCGAAAACCAATCTAATTTGAATGAAGTTTCGTAGAATCCAGTAACATGTCTTATTTGACTACACGAGGCACATCAGGTTCCGTAATTCATCGTCAACTATGATATATCTGAGAAATATACTTTCGGTAGAAAACTTCGTTTCCGCCTACCCTTACTTTAATATAATGATCCCGCGATCTATCTTATCCAAGAAATCCAAATAAATCCAAACGGTGCTTGAATTCTTGAGCACATGTCGTTCATATCATGAAATTAAAGAATATGTGTAATAAATTCTAAATTTCATTATTTTCGTGATGAGAAAAAGAAATAACTATCTTAAAATCAAACCTAAGGGAAAAGTTTACATCTATTGAATATCTATTCAGATTTATGAAATAGGCTTGTTCAGTGCAACGTTACCCTAGTTCAGAGGGACTTTGATGACTGTCACTTTGTCTGGATCAGGACAATGGGAAAATTTTGAGCAGATTTCTATTCCCATATGGCTCATCAAATTCAGAATTTCGCGGTCGAAAGTAACTTCTTAAGTAAAGAATTTGTATCGAAGAAATCAGTAAAACTATAGCATGTACCTACCGCTCAAAACTTGTCGGCAATTAATGGCCGGCTTCATGTCTTATCGAACAACCATTACAGAGCCGTCACAAGACATTTTAATTTCAGACGACATATTAATCAAAAAACGATTGCAGTCCCTACTTCCATATCCCTCTTATTACACCTAATCCCACTCTTGTACAACTAAATTTAATGTTTTGTTTCATTACTTTTATTGTGAACAGAGGCTTAAAAAGCACCCCTACATTGTATTTATTGTAATAGACGTATCTATGGTTATTCAAAAAAAAATCTACCTTTAAAAGCGAGGGTACATATTAAAATAGCTTCGAAACCATAAACATGATGAGCGGCAGATAGTAGTGATATCTTTACTTTCCATGAGTTTCAGCTTTAGTTAATGATACCATATTATGTGTTGTTCGTGGATTCATAGTTTATCGAAAGCTGAATATGAGTTATCATGTGAACTAAAGATCCTAAGTATGATGTTTCTGGATTCATAGAATCGAAATCGTAATTGATTATGCTAGCACGTAAAGAAATATTACATCTAATTATCGATCTTAAGAAAATCTTTATTGCATGTCAGACTTGTGCTTTAACGTCACATCCAGAATTTTTCCGTGATTTGTAATATTAAAAATAGGTACCAAGTGCTCTGAAATCAATTCTTCCCTTGCAGCTAATACTGTCAGCGATTATGATTGAGTAGATTTACCTACTCGACCGACTAAATTATGTTTCTTAGATTCTAGATCTTAGCTTGTCTACGAAAATTAGCCGAAGAAAGATGAATTGCATTAATCGCACCTCTACTTCAAAGATTCTACCATTGAATCAGATTTTGTTTTTTTAGAGTTGAATATGAGATAGAAATCAGCTACGAGACGAAATAGTTTGGTTCCCCTGGATCTTACCACTCAAATGATACGTTTTGTAAATGTAGAGAAACACTATTGTTCGATTGCTGCTCTAACAATTTTGTGCATAAAGAATGAAGTACTTAATAGTTCAACCTTATTCCTTATCTGAAATCCAATGTTTCAATTCATTCTAAATTATCTCGCATAAATGGATGATTAAAGTACTTTTCAACCCAAATACAACTCCTGAATTTTTTCTTTTGATGCTGATGGCAGCTTATAAAGGAAGGATAGCTTACTTTTCCTTCGGCAATGCAATAATTGGGCTTCAATTTCCAATTTTCCATTCATTTTAGTAAAATGCCAAAAAATAATGTAAAACGGATTCAAATTTTAATCATCATGCTGCTCAGTATCTTTGACTCACAAATTTATTTTTATACTTAAAATATATGTGATGATATTTTCGTCGGTTTACTATTTTTTCACTTTTGAACTTACCTTGATATTTCTTTTCATTAATGTTTTCACGCAGCGCAATAGGCCGTAAAATTATATCATTTGGTTATTTCAAGAATCTAGTAATACCTTATCGAAAGAAAAAAACAACTGGATATCCGTCATCTACTTCGCTTCTATTTAATTCCAAATATTTTCATAAAAATTAATCAGGAAACGTTGAACAATTCATTATTGTAATAATTCATATAACTAGCAATTATTAATAAATCTGTATCGGTTAAGATCTTTTACGTTTGGATTTGGAAATCGTGGATTGCTTTGATCTTGATCATATTGCTGATAAAGATAAGAACATGAGTCTTCTGATTGAAGACTACGTCTTGTACAAATTAATAAAGAATGTATGCAATTTACCAACTGTGACGGTCGATCAGAAAATGAGGAGTGGGAAGTGAGGAAAAAGCGTCAGGCATATTTGAAACGGTGGCGGTTTGGAATTATAGTATCGATACCGACATGAAGCTGGAGACATAGCATTTTCTGTTCAGTATGGTTTCTCAGAGCCGAGTCTATTTGTTAAAAGAAATCATAAAAGCAGGTACAAGTTTTCAATTTATTATTGCATGTAAATACAAATTGCAAAACGTACTGTATCATTAGTTTACGTAGAATTAATATCTAACGGCAAGGAGGACTGTAAACTCCTGAGGTAAAGAACGCTTTGCGATTGAAGTGAATCTTAGTATAGGAAGATGAAATAACTGACCGCAACAATAATCGGGAAACCCGGAGAGAATTTACCAAGCAAGAAATCGAGCAATGGACTAAAGTGATGCAACGGTTTAGATTCTGGGGCTAAATTTCAACACGATTTGCAAAATGATTAGAGTTTTTCCAGAGCACTTCATCTCTTCGATATAATCGGGAGTTCTTTCTGAGTTCGTTTACGGCAGGGATATTAGGATTGCTGTTGTTCACTCCCGCAGTGTCGGCCGAAACAACTTGCCTAAGTTGAGCCTTGATAACACTATATTTCGAATACAAGTTCTGAAACGGCATCTGACCTAGAAAAATTAATGCAAATTCTAAACAAATATCGAAAGAAACTGGAAGCAGCTAAAAACGTTTTCTGTCACAATTTCATACAAGTAAAGGAAACCAGAGTATTTCGCTTCAATAAAAATGATGAGGAAGAGAAAGCAGTAGACATATAAAAATATAAAGGCGAGGGCATTTCTATTTTTTGCTCAAGTTGAATAACAAACCCATTGATTTGGATATGAGAAAGAGCTCGTCAAGCCAGCCGAAAATTTTTACATTTTGTAAGAAATTGCATTTCTTGATTTTTTTTCATTAGACAATCTTCTAACTTAAAATAAAATCTTCAGTATTTGAAATAGTGATTTCATTCTCTTTTCTAATGGTGCTCTTGCAAGGACGGATTCGAATGACCATTTATCAAGCTGAAATGTTAAATAAAGAAAATTGCAAGAGAAAAATCTTCGAACGAAGGAAATGCTTACGATAGAAAGCAAAATACAATTCATGGAAATTAATGTCTTATTAAGGTGGTTAGACTTCCTCTAATCAGCATTTGCTGTATTAAATGTAATCACGTGGTGTATGGAGAAAATTGTAGTATGTTTCGACTGTAGTATTTTTAAAATGTTTGAAGCAGTAATTTAGTTGTTTCACGCACATGTAAGAGATAGATTATTCTTCAATTCAGAATGTCACTAAGCTATAATTCGTGCGATCCTGATGTATTACGGGATTGATGCTTATACAAAAATTTTACTGCTTTTGAGGGCAATAATTCCAATCGCCTATATGATTCAGGTACTCCTTGTTGCAGAGATTCTATGTGATCTGAGTATGCATAATCCTTCACGCATACCTAAAGTAAGACCGCTAGCACAGCCAAGTCTGGAGATCTTTTAGGCCAGCTTACAATACTTTTCTTTCTTGCATATCTTTCTCCGAGCTTCCTATTGCTCATTTAGCTCTCGAGATCGCGCCGCCAGGCCAATCAATGGAGCACAGAGTTATGTAGGTTGATCTGAACATACCAAAGCGGGTCCTCAGAGCTCGATATAAAATGTTTTTGATGGATACGCGTTTTTTGATTGGAGGCATCTTAAAAATTTTTATGTGGCTTTGAAAATACTGTATTATTTTCGGGAATCAGCTATTCTTTAAGTTTTAATCCTATTTTGGTTTTCATTTTTGACCTCCTTGTATTGCAACCCGCGAGGGGAAAGACACAACACACACTAAACCCAGAAGAGAGGTCACCCACGAGGGTAACGATCACCCAAGAGGGGAGCGTGGGACTGTAAACCACACCCCAACCAACACGACCGCCT
>JAAUYH010030695.1_pt1 | contig 19719 bp, 14 predicted proteins | sample 7278061 | NCBI WGS metagenome assembly JAAUYH01 (sample SAMN14350203, study PRJNA611818) | marine sediment metagenome | isolation source: surface marine sediment (0.6m) | place: French Polynesia: Moorea | collected 2018-08 | reverse complement strand
GTTCAACCAAAGATAAAGCATCTCTAAATCTAAAAGCCGGTTGAGTTTGGAAAGAAGGTGCTAACATTGCTTCCGTTGCTTCCCAACCTATATCAAAAGTACCATGCAACCAATTACTCAACTTCACTATAGATTGATTTGCTCGATTTAAAACTTGTTTTATACCTGAAGTGGCTGTTACTGATTGTGGTATTGGTAATGGAATCGCACTGGGTGCTACAAAACTCAAATATAACAATAATTGATTTGGTGCCAATTTAAATAATGATACTGGCAATTGATAATATTCATTCTGCAAAGCTTCTAAATTTACAGATTTACAATAATAATTTAGTTGGTCGTAAGGTAAAAAACCTTTAATCATTACCTGTCCTTGTTCTTCTAAAACCTCAACTAAAACGTAAAAATTAGCCGCAAATTCTGGAACATCAATAACAGTTTTTGTTACTGCAATAAATCCTCCAGTCAAATTATCTGTATTAAGTAAACAGACAATTAAGTCGCCTACTTTGATATTACATACTGCATTAATTTTACTAGAATATTGTGGTTTTAGAATTGAACATTCATTTCTATTAACTTGTAGTTCAGGTTTTCTTTGTTTAAGCCATTTTTCAAAACCAATTAACGCCAGTGCATTCTGATGATTTTGCCAACGTAAGGTTTCATCAATAAATCTTTCATCAATAAATCTTTCATCAATAAATTCATGGCTAATCTCTGTTGATCGTACGAAATCTTCTGATTCAAGTTGAACAACTTCTAATGGCAGATTTAGCAAGAAATTATCACTTTCAATAAAAGTATTTTTCATAATTATACATCCTTATATTTGGATAAATAAACACTTACTCTTTCAAAGTACAAACTATTTACTTGTTTAGCTTTGACATTTCCAGTTTTTTTACCACCTGATTCTTGATTCACAAATGAAAAAATTTCATTATCTACAAAAACCTCTATTTGAGATACTAAATTGCTAAAATACTCTAATTCTTCTGGGTTTTTAACTATACACCAATGCTTTACTTTATTTAGTATTAATTGTAGTAACTGTTCTTGAATTCTTAATTTAACCTGTTGAAGATGTTTTGGAATTAAAGGTTTGATATTTCTGCTGATTTGAGACTGCGTGATTTTTTTGATACGCGATTCCGTCTCTTTTTGAGTCATTCCCTGACAATAAAGACAATAAAAAGCTGGTTTTATATAATCAGCTAAATTAGCACACCTAGAACTTAAAGAATTAATAACATCGCAAAATCCTATATCTATAGCCTTATCCAAACATGGAATCAGTTCTTTTGAAAACAAGTTTCGTAAATCTTCTTCATCTTCTGACCTAAGGTTATTTAGGGAATTTCGATCTGGAATTCCCTCATAAAGATTTGTCCTAGTTGTAGAATCTGAAGCATCTAAAGATGGACATTTAACCATGCTGTTATGACTAACTAAACGATAATCTCGCAAACGACTAGCGATCGCTTTAATTTCGTCCATTAATCTTTGCAAAGTAATCTGAACTTGGTGTGTCATCCACAAATATTCAACCATGCGATGTAATTGAATTTTTGTTGGTGGTTGACACCGTCCATATTGATGATTTTTTTGGCGATCGCCACGATAAATTTCATGAAAGCCTTGCAAAATAGCTCTTGCACGTTGAATTTCCGACTCAGTTAGATGCTGAATCGCATTGGGAGAAAAAATATGAAATTCGCGACAAATTCTTTCTAATTGTCCGTAGCTAGTTGCGTTAAGTATTCCCCAATCACTGTCTGTACAGACACCACATTCCAATAAAAACTGTTCGATCGCATCACTGTGTTTTATCTTCATCAATGTCCATCGATCCAAGCCTTTCCGAGAACTGGGTTTGAGTTTAAGATATTCCTGTAATATCTCAAAAGAACAAGGAATAAAACATTCCCGATCTTGGAACGTAGGCAAGAATCTTTCATCATCATTTAGAACCAAACTTAACAAGTCACGTAGTTGAAAGAGTTGTCCTCCAAGACTAAAACGCATAAACCTTTCTTGACAAGCTCGTAATATAAAGTGGGATACATAACACCTCAAACATATTCCTTCCTGAGAATTAGTTAAACTATCCATTACATGATTATGAGAAGAAAAAGAGTCAGTCGTACCAACTGAATCAAGAAGTTGGTCTTGTATCTGTTTATCTTGCTGACTCAATAAATATCCCTGGCGATCTAAATTTGGGAAAGTCTGTTGCAGATATTCTTTTGCTTTTGAAACTGACTTTTGAGTAAATCCTGCCTTTCGCTCAGAAGCATCAATTTTGACAATACTCTCGTATGAATCAATAGGTATTTTGCCTGACCTGTCTGTTCTCATAACAATTTATTGTGACAATTAACTTGATATTGAGCTTACAGCAAGAATCTCATCTCAGTATTAAATAGTAATTTTTTGTAAAAAATGATTACAAATTAACAGATAAAAGAATGTAATTTGGGTATGAGTCTTGACAAGTGATTTATCTCATTCATATACCTTGGTAGAATTTATTTTATACTTGGGGTTTGAACCCCCTTATTAATCAATACGGTTGGATTAAGCATTCTCGTAGGTTGGGTTAAGCGACAGCGCAACCCAACCTACTTCAATCTTGAGATTCAGCCTTAAATCAACTGTATTGCCTTATTAATTTAATAGGATTATTTATTTGCTCATTTATGCACTTTGTGAAATTTATCAATTTGATTTATGTGGAAGATTTTAAGGAGATATACTTAAGCGCTACAGCTAATTAACTTATATTTATTCATATTTCCTACTTACCATCTTTATTGATAATCAACTGAAAATTAACCAGTTGTTTGGATTAAATATATTTTTCTAGATTCCTGTTATTGGAATATAGTTGGATAGACTTTTAATACGCTCAATCCAATTCAGTAGGTTTGGGTAGGGTTTAAGGTCAATTTTGCCACTTCAACTTAACTTCAGGTGTATCGCTAAAAGCAAGAATACCATCTACCATCCGTAGAAAGCGATCACTATAACGATCTAGCAAAGCAGCTAACAAATCGTCCTTTCGAGGGAAATGTGTGTGGATACTTGCCTTGCTAATTCCTACACTGTTACTAATATCTTGATAGCTCATGCAATTGACGCCAAGGCGTTGTATTAGCTCTTGAGCTACGTCCAGAATTAGGGTTTTGGTATCTGTCTGTTTCATGAATTTATTTTTCTAACATTCTTGTCGTCCTATTAGATAGGAAGATTTGTAAAGTATCCTCTTGAGCAAGATTTACCATTCAATAATTTTTTTACTTTTGGTTTGATATCATGTTCGATAAATTAGTTGTAATTTCTGTCACAGCGAAGGAAGAGGGAAGGTACGGCTCCGTTGGGAGAAAGACCTTCGGTCAACTAAGCATCTTTAAAGAAACGAATTATCTCCCGTATATGGTCCAGAAATTGACCGTCAGTGGAAAGTTGGGCGATCACTTGTCTGGCTTCCCGTGATAAATGTTCGTGCTCGGTTTGATTTATGGCACGTAATTCTTCTAAATTAGCAGTAATTTTCGCTAATGCTTGACGATTTTCTTTAATGTATTGTTCTTGCTTCGCTATTACAGAAGAAGAATCTTCGGGATTGAGTAGTCTTTCCAAATTTTTAACGCTTTCTTCCAAGGTATATAAACGGTTACGCAATTCAACAATATCTTCACGGGGATATTTCCATTCTTGACTAATCATCTTTAAACGAGCATACAAATACTCATAAGCACTGATAGCTGGACGCAGTCCCGTCAATAATAAAGCAGCTCCAGAACCTATATATCCCACTGCACTGATACCCGTTGCTGCGAGGATGTACAGACCGATGGCTGAAATTAGATGTAAACCAATAGCAATTAATAAAGAGCGTTTTACTAAAACATTGACGTATTTGAGTTTTTTCGGATCAACTGTTATTCCTTGTTCTATAGATATTTCTCCTTCAGCAATTACTTTCTTCGCTTGAAAGTGTATGTTCCAGGGTACAGTAACAATTACTAATAACCACCAAAAACTTGCACCACCAATTACCCAGTCAAGGAAATTACCTGCAGGTATATGCAATAATTGTAACAAGCCAAAAACCACCAACACTAAAACCCCTATTCCCAGGCTGGAACCAATAAACAAGTTAAAATACATATTCTTTATATTTCTCCGTGAGGTATTATTTCTATCTTGAATGGAGGGAGTAGAATAATTATCTCTTGCTTGCGATAGTTTTATAAATTACACATACTTGCCAGTTATCCGTCAGGTGCAAATAGTAATAATTATTGAATTTCATATTCTGCATTTTAAAGTGTCACATTAGGAGCTTTAGTTTTTTGCACAAAATCACCCCTGTAGTAACGACCTATTAATACAGTTGTTATAAGCTGGCTTTCCTATCAATCAGTTCACTAATAAAACTATTAAGCTCTTTGACTGAAGTTATATGATATACCGACTTATGGTCAGAAAATCCTGCAAGCTTTTTACTAAATTCAGGCGTCCACAGCTTGGATGACTTTTGCAGATTTATCCAACTTGTAATGGTACTTCGTATCATTGGACTTTTATCCGGCCAACCTTCAGGCTTGAAAAGAGGACTTTTAAATAATCTCTTTGTTACCCACCAATAATGAACCCTTAGGGGGAGATCGATATAAATTAAGGTCTCAGCTTCAGATAACCGTTGTCGAAAAGTTGCAATCGTACCTAAACCATCTATTATCCAAGCTTCAGATTTTAAAATCTCATTATACTTTTGGAGGTAAATATCTTCGGAAACTTTTTCGCCTCCATCAAGGTACTCAATTTTATCTAACTGGTACAAAGGAATACCAGTAGCTGCAGATAGGTTTTTACTTAATGTTGATTTTCCACCACCTGGCTTACCAAATACTGCGATTTTTTTCATTTGTGATAGTTTGATGAGTTACACATATTTACTACTTCTCTATCAGGCAATAATTACTAATAATCATTAGACATCTCCAGAAATGAGATATCACCCCTGACTACATAAGGCTTTTATATTCTTTTTCGGAGATGTCTATTGATAACCATTAAATCTTATATTCTGCATTTTAAAGTGTCATATTTAAGAACCTTAGATTTTTGAAATAGCTTGATTAAACTTGTAGTCATAAATTGTCAACATAAAGAAATTAGTCAACACAAAGAAAAAATCAAAACGATTTCACTCAACCCAAAACTTGATATTTCAAACATTTCACCAACGTTTGTAATTGTAGCCGACAGAACCCAAAGCAGTCTTAAAGGAATACTATATATTGATAATGTTTCGATGCTTTTAAGTATTATTAAATACAAAAAAACTCATAACTTCACAGATAGAAAAAGAAATTAAAATTCTCAACAATACTTTAATTATAATTTGACGATAAATGTATACAGCAAATAAACTGTAGTAAATATACGTATTACTTTAGTTCAATAAAACTTTAAATGTTTTGAAAAGGGGGCAAAAACTGACTTGTCACTTGATTTTTGGCGAGAAAACAACTTTCGACTCGAACCTTGGAGTACTGACTACCAACCTCCCATTGAAATACAGGAACTTTCTTCATCTGAGAGTGAGGTCAACCATGGTGTAGAGGAAACAAACTGGAGTGATTTCATCAGTCAAAAAAGAGTTTCACCTGAATTACCACAAAAACTAGTTTTTATTGATGGTCGTCGCCGTATGGATGCAGCTTTAGTTGGTGGTGCTGGAAATACCATAAACTACGGTGTTTTTGGGACCATTGCTGTTGGTGCGGTAGTTGTAGATAGAAGTAAACACACTGCTAAATGCGATCGCATTACGATTCATCGCATTTTGGGATTTGGAGGTAACCAAAAAGCACCTGAAGAAACATTTATTCCTTGTCCGTTGGGGAGTAAAACAGAATTAGTTTACCTACCAGTGAAGCCGCATTTGGATAATAAGCCAGAAATCCGCAGAAAGCTGGTACAAACGGAAATGCTAAAGGCTGAGACAATTTTGGTAGACAGCTTTGCTCGCGAGCAAAATACTTTAATCGTTCGTGATGGTCCATTATCTTACAATTCTTCACCATCAACTTTGGGTTACGTTAAAACGATGCATAAAAACTATTTGGATGGTAAGCATGCAACTCTGTTATGGGAGTTACAACCCGGGGAAAGAACTCCTATTTTTGGAATTCAAGATAAGAATCAACCTCTTTGGAGTTGGTATCTAAAATCAGGTAATTCTCAGATATCTTCTCATAAATTGGGTTATCACGATTTGCACGGTATTGTGCGTTTGGAATTATCTAGTGAAGTTGATTTGGAAGAAGCAAAACTGATTGCTGACCAAACAACATATTTAATCCCCGAATATTCTTCCCATCCATATAAAGACCCCCGCGCACCCCAGAATCTTATACCGGTAGGTGCATTGGAACGAGAATTGGGACGACGCATGGGTCGGCGCTTACAGCATTTTCTGGGATCTATAGGAGTTGTGTTATGAATTCTATTGGTTATGTACTTGGTACGCAAGAAGCCACACCATTAGAGTTTTGGGTTGCAGTGTTACCTGGTAATGTTTTACGACTTGATGATGTGGTAGAGGTGCAGTCTCAACGACCCGATGGAAATGGAGTTGTGAAGTTCTTCGGGGTTGTGGATTATGTCCGCACTTTACATGAGGGGACTCAGTTTGATACGGATACTTTCCTGGCTAAGAATGGTAGTTTACCTGTTAATGTTTCTTACGCTGCACATATACAAGTAACGCGAATTGAACCTGAGGAATATTTACCACCACAACCGGGTGATGTGGTGCAAATCGCTGTTGATGAAGGTTTAAAATGTGCGTTACATTTCGATGGAATGGAAAAACGCATACCTGCAGGAATGATGCGATCGGGTAGTCCTGCTTATCTCAATTTTGAGTTTATTGATGGTACAAACGGGGCTCATATTAATATTTCTGGGGTTTCCGGTGTCGCGACTAAAACATCTTATGCTTTATTTTTACTCCATGGAATTTTTAATTCTGCAGCTTTAGGTTCCTATCGTGCAAATACTAAAGCTTTAATTTTTAATGTTAAAGGTGAAGATTTATTCTTTTTGGATAAACCAAATAATAAACTTTCAGAAGCTAATTTAGCTAAATATCAAACATTAGGAATACCTGCAGAACCTTTCAGGGATGTACGTTTCTGTGCTGCACCGAGAAAAACTAGTCATAATGTAGATCCCCATTTAGACCAACGTGCTGATAATATTTCGGTTTATCTTTGGAGCATTAGAGAATTTTGTCGAGAACGTCTTTTTAGTTTCTTGTTTGCAGGTGACGATTTAGAAAGAAGTAATTTAGGATTTTTAGTATCTATCCTTGAGGAAAAGTTAGCACGCATAGCAGAAGAGAACGATAGAAATGATAAAAAGGTTTTGGGAGTACATTTAGACGTAGAACCTTTTGGCGATCGGGATAAAACTAAAATCACAACCTTTAGGGAATTAATAGAATTTCTGGAAGATAAATTAGTAGAAAATACCGATAATAGTTGGTTAGGGAGAAATGCACCTTCAACTGCAGAAGCTTTAATGCGTCGTTTGTGGGGAATTCGCGAGGAAATCGGTCACTTAATTCGTGGAGATTTATCGCCGGAGCAATTTGCTAAATATCAGTTAGATCCTCTTGCTGCAGCATATCAGTTAACTGTTGTTGATATTAATAAATTAAGAGGAAAAGCTCAAAAATTTGTAGTTGGCGTTTTACTGAAAAAACTTTTTTATGAGAAAGAGAAACGAGGACAATATCCAGTAATTTTTATTGTCCTGGATGAGTTAAACAAATATGCTCCCCGTGAAGGACGCAGTCCAATCAAAAACTTATTGGTAGAAATTGCGGAACGAGGTCGTTCCTTAGGAATTATATTAGTTGGAGCCCAACAAACAGCTTCAGAGGTTGAGCGTCGAGTTGTGGGACAAGCTGCAATTCGGGTTGTGGGTAGACTTGACTCCGCAGAAGCAGAAAGACCCGAATATAACTTTCTTACAGGTGCTTGTCGCAAGCGATCGCTACTGCTTAAATCCGGTAGCATGTTCATTCACCAACCGGAAGTCCCTTCACCGATTCTCGTTAATTTTCCTTTCCCTCCCTACGCAACTCGTGAAAGTGAAGTTGCGATCGATGAAATGGATGATGATGACATTGAATTTTAGTCACATCCTCGAAGATTTCAAGTTGAAGATTTCAAGTTGAAAATTGCAAGTAAAACTTCAAATTAAATCTCAAATCAAATCTCAAATCAAACCTTAAGTAAAATAACTAATATATATGCGTTTAATTCATACATCAGATTGGCACTTAGGAAGAAAACTTAAAGGCGAAGACCGTACACCTGAAATTGCTGCAGCACTTGATGAATTATTGAATCGAGCCAAGGATTTAAAAGTCGATGCGGTATTAGTAGCAGGTGATATTTATGACCGTCCAAATCCACCTGCTGAAGCCGAACAAGTTGCTTATAGTTTTTTTGCAAAACTCAAAGAAGCCAATATTCCAGCAATAATTATTGCTGGTAATCATGATTCCCATTTACGTTTTGATAGTGCAGCAAAAATTTTACCCTATGTGGGAGTTCAAGCATTAGGTAGACCTCAAAAAGCCGAAAACGGTGGAGTAATTAATATTGACACTTCTGCGGGAAAATTATGTATAGCAGCAATGCCATTTGCTTCAGAAAAAAGATTGCTTAAATATGAGGATTTATGGTCAAAAGATGACTTAGAACAACGTCTGTATTATCGCGATCGCGTGAAGACATTTTTGAATCGATTAGCTAGGGAATTTAAAGGCGATCGCGTTAACGTAATAATGGCACATATGACCATTGAAGGTATTCAACGTGCCCATTCGGAAGTAGATTTTTGTACCCAAGACAGCTACGTTATACCGGGACAAATGCTACCAAATGTAGCTCAATATATTGCTTTGGGTCATATTCATAAACCCCAGCAAGTTTCTAATTCCGTACCAACTTATTATTCCGGTTCTTTGATTCAAGTAGATTTTGGCGAAGCAGAAGAAGAAAAAGGATTTAATTTAGTTGAAGTAGAACCCGGACGTCCGGCTAAAGTTGAATTTATATCTATTCCTTGTCAGAAACCTTTAAAAGTCATTGAATGTAATGAAGCTAATTTAGAAGAAACTTTAGCAGCACAACGAGAACATCCAGGATTTTTAAAAGTAGTTGTAAAAATAAATACCTCCAAAATAGGTTTAGCAGAAACGGTGCGCAAGATTTGTCCCCAAGCTTTGATTGTTGAACCAAAGTATCCAAACGTCGAACCAAAAAAACGCGTTGAGTTGCAAGAAGACTATCAATTCGATGCTGTTAAAGAATTCCAGAATTATTATTCCCATACCAAAGGGATAGAAGAAGTACCAACAGCAATTTTAGAAGCATTTAAACAATTACATCAGGAGATGAACGATGCGATCGCTTGAATTAGAATTAGAAAATTTCACCAGTTTTCGTTCTCATCAAACCTTAGATTTTTCCAAACTGGATTTATTTGCGATTACAGGACCGACGGGTGCGGGTAAAACTTCCCTACTAGATGCTATTACCTTTGCACTTTACGGTAATGTACCGCGTTTCGGTAAGGATGCAAAAGCCAGTCAAATAGTGAGTCAAGGTAGGGATAATCTTAAAGTTAGTTTTCGATTTGAGGTGCGAGGGGTAGAATATAGAGTCACTCGAACTTGGCGTAACTGCGGTAAAACCGCAAGAAATGATGTTGTGTTGGAGAAACTAAATCATGACAAGTGGGAAAAGTTAGAGACTAAAGAAAAAGCTGTCACCAAGCGAGTGGAAGAAATCTTGGGAATGGACTTTGAAAAGTTCACACGGATAATTTTATTACCCCAAGGTAAGTTTGATGAGTTTATCAAAGGAAGAAAAGACAAGCGTCGTGCAATATTACGAGAATTAGCTGGTTTTGAAATTTTTGAAAGGATGCGAAAGCAAGCTAGCGAAAAAGCAAAAATATTTAAAAGTAAATATGAAATCCTCGAAAATCAGCAAAATGATTTAGAAATACCTAGCGATTCTGAAATTACAGAGAAAAAGCAGAAGTTAATAGCAATTGAAAAGGAAATACCTTTGTTAACAAAAGAAGTTTTAAAAGCACAACAGGAATTAGAGCGAGCAGAGAAATTATTTGAAAATATTAAACGTCTGTCTCAATTACAAAATGATTTAAGTAAACTGCATGCTAAAGATGGAGAAATTGAAAATTTGATATTGCAGTTACAACAAGTGCAAGCAGCTGACCAAATTAAGGATAATTATGCTTTGCTAAAAGCAGCAATAGATGGGGATAAAAAAGCTCAAGCTGCTGTTATATCAGCAAAAAAACACTTAAAGCAAGCACAACAGGAATTAGAAAAACACAATCAAAAACTGGAACAAATAAAAGCTCATGAGCAAGAAATAGCACCTCAAATAAAAATACGAGAAGAAGCTCTCAAATCTGCCGAAAATTACGAACAACAACTACAACAATATCAGGGAGAACTAGAAAGGAATAAGAAAAATCAGTCAACGAGACAAGAAAATTTATTCAAACTAGAGAAATCATTAAAACAGACTGAAATTAAATTAAAAGATGCTCAAAAACAAGCCGAACAAGCTGAATTAGCACTTAACCAATATTCACCAGGAGGTAAGCGCTTAGAACAACTTCAAGAAGTTTTACCTTTATTAAGTAATTGGAAATTAGTAGACGAACAAACTTGTAAAAATCGCCAAAAGCTAGAAACAATAGTTTCAAAGAAAGAAGAATATCAGCAGAATTATCAAAAAGCAGTTGTAAACTTAGAAAAATTACAGTCTATACTACAAGAAAAGCAGAAATTGCTACATAATGCAGAAAATACTAATAATTTAGCAGTTCAAAATAATCATGCTGCAGCTTTACGTTCAATTCTCCACGATGGTGATAATTGTCCAGTTTGTAGTGGTATTTATCAAAAAAACAAGTTACCAGCTTTATTAGAAATCGAGTTAGTTGATACAACAGAATTACGCACGCAGAAAGAAGCTGCAGAAGAAGATTATAAAACTGCTGAAAAAGTTGTGGACCGAGCAAAAAATTATTTAGAAAATTCTAAACAAAAAGAATTAGAATCTCAACAAGAATTACAAGAAATTGAAAATCAGCTTGCAAACCTACAACAACAAATTAACATTATTTTAAAAAGTGAAACTTGGGAAATTGACGAAATCAATAAAGAATTTAAGTTATTGCAAGAGAGCGATAAAAAATATCACGAAAGCTTGACGAAAAAAAAAGACCTAGCAGCAATAGTTATCCAAACCGAACAAGTTTTAGAAGCTCACAGAAATGCTCATAAAACAGCATCATTGGAATATGACGACGCGATCGCGGAAGTCAAACGCTGGGAAAAACAATTACAGGAATTTGAAATCAAACTTCACGAGCTTACCGGTGGTAAGACTTGTGCGGACTTAAAAGCTGAATTAGAAAAAGATAAACAAAAGCTTGAAAAACAACTACAGCAAGCTAACGAGTCTTATCAAGCTGCTGATAAAACAGTAATTCAGTACGAAACACAAAACAAAGAAGCTCATAAACTTGCTGAAGAAACAGCTAGTAAAAAGTCAAAATTAGAACAAAATTGGCAAGTTGCACTTGTCAGTTCTGAATTTACTGAAGAAAGTTTTAAGCATGCTCTGGATAATTCCAAACATCAAAAAACTTGGCAAAAACAAATTACCGACTATAGTAATCAAAAACTTAAACTAGAAACACAAGTTGAAGAAGTTAAAACTCAAGTTGGCGATTCTACAACCGATGAATCAACTCTCAATTCTCTGCGCAATACCAAGATAATCACCGAGCAAAAACTCCAAGAAAGACAAAATCGACTGACAAATTTCAAAGTTTGGATCGAAGAAGTAAAATCCAAACAAAAACAAGCACAGAAACTAAAAGCAGACTTATTCAAAGTTAAAGAACAAGCAGAAACTTATTCTACTCTTGCCCAAAATCTGCAATCTGATAAATTTCAAGCTTATATTTTGGAACATCTAGAAACAAAACTAGTAACTCGCGCGACAGATGTATTGCAAGACCTTACTGACTCTCGCTACATTCTCACTTCTAAAGATGGAGAGTACTTTGTTGAAGACAATTGGAATGGTGGTGAATCGAGACGAGTACAAACCCTCTCTGGTGGTGAAACTTTTGCAACCTCCTTATCTATGGCGCTAGCACTTTCAGAAAAACTTTCCACGGATGCAGAATTAGGTAGCTTATTTTTAGATGAGGGATTTGGTACTTTAGATGGAGAAACATTAGAAACAGTTCACCAAATTTTAGAATCTTTGCGACAGCAAGATAAATTAATTGGCATCATTACCCATGTAAAAGAATTAGGAGAGCGATTACCTCAAGTGAAGGTTCGCAAATCTCCTGAAGGTTCAAAATTAGAATTAGAAGCATTTTAATCATTAGGGCGCACGTCGGTGCGCCCCTACAGGTAAAAAATTATTTTTTCAATTGTTATTTGAATATTCCCATAAATCTCGATCTTAAAATAAGGGAGTTGTCTTGCTGTTACGATTTAATTGATGAACGCAAAACTCAAACCTGACTGGGCTGGTGAAGATTTACTATCGCGCTGCGTCAACTTAATGATCCAGACCAAACCAATCTATGCCCTGATGAAACATCAAGCAAGGCAAGTAATAATAAAAACTGCCGAGAAGAAGGGTATTCCCTGGCGGGAAAACTACGAAAAATTCCAAGCATCGGGAATCAAAGAAAAGTTAGGGGAAGTTACCAACCCAGATATAGTTTACCCGGATTATTATCAAGTACCTTTCCATGCTTATCCTGAAGGTAATTTATGTTGGAAAGCTGCTTTTGAAGCTCCCAGCGCCACTTATTCCATGGGATTGAGGGTTTGGCCGAAAGAAAAAGATTTGACTTGGGAAGTTGCTCAAGACCGATTGAGATCTAGTTTCCATCAGGTTCTAGCAAATTCAAAATATCATCCCCCGCAAGTTAAAGATATTTTAGATATTGGCTGTTCGGTGGGTATTTCGACTGTGACGTTACATCGCTACTATCAAGATAAACAAACCGATCCCGTTCGTACAGTTGGTTTAGACCTATCCCCTTATATGCTTGCTGTTGCTAAAGAAATAGATGTTAAAGGTGAAGTATCTCAATGGTTGCATGCCCAAGCAGAAAACACAGGACTTCCAGATAATTCGTTTGATTTAGTAACTCTACAATTTGTCACCCACGAACTCCCTGGAACTGCTAGCAAGCAAATTTTCCAAGAAGTTTTACGTTTGTTGCGTCCGGGTGGTTGCATTGCTTTGGTGGATAATAATCCCAAATCTCCCGTGATTCAAAACCTTCCACCGGTACTGTTTACCTTAATGAAAAGTACAGAACCTTGGAGCGACGATTATTACACCTTTGATATTGAGGAAACATTACACTCAATTGGCTTTGAAGAGCCAGTAACAGTTCCCAGCGATCCCCGACATCGAACAATTATCGCCAAAAAACCCAACTAGCAGTTCAAGTCAAAAATCAAACATCCCGTCAAATTGAAAAAAAGTACCATAGGGAAAACCACCACCAAAGCGTTCTGTTAAAAGACCGCAAAGCACCGTTTTGGCGTCCACAGTTTTGACCAAAGTAATTTGCTTGGAATGTATCGCTGGCTCATTCTTTCTTTAACTGCTTATACATTCTCAAGTTTGGACGCCAGAGGAATTATATCAGGTAATTTGATTGATATTTAATATTGATATTACTTTTTATTTTAGTTGAAAAATAACATTTATATTGACAGATGTTTCAGTTAGAACATTTAGTTAGCGTAGGATAAAAATAAGTAAACTATACTTAACAAAAATCAACATGACTTTAACAGAAGAAGTTCTCAAGACTTTGCCAGGCGATATTCTAGGAAAGTTACGCCAAGGCGATCGCATATTAAAATCCATCAGGGAAGGTAGCGCACCCGTGCCAATGGTAGTGAAGGAAAATCCACATCCCTTAGAACAAGTAAACTGGGATGTTGTGATTTCTGGTGGCACATTAGGCATTTTAATCGGTAGTGCTTTAGTTATGCAAGGTTGGCGGGTAGCCATTATTGAACGCGGTATTTTACAAGGTAGAGAACAGGAATGGAATATATCTCGCCAAGAGTTAGAAGTATTTTTACAATTAAATTTACTCAGTAAAGAAGAACTAGAAACGGCTATCGTTACTGAATACAATCCAGCAAGGGTTGGTTTTCAAGGTAGTCCAGATATTTGGGTTGAAGGGGTTCTTAATATTGGCGTTTACCCGGTTTACTTACTAGAAACCTTAAAACAAAAGTTTTTAAAGGCTGGAGGAAAATTATTTGAAAATACATCTTTTGTCGATGCTGTAGTTCATCCCAATGGCGTCAATGTTAATAACCAATTTACAACCAGGCTATTGATAGATGCCATGGGACATTTTTCACCTATTGCACAGCAAGCTCGCAAGGGGAAGAAAGCTGATGCAATGTGTTTAGTTGTGGGAAGTTGTGCTGAAGGTTTTCCGGAAAACAAAACCGGCGACTTGTTTGTATCTTTTACCCCCGTACAAAAACAGTGTCAGTACTTTTGGGAAGCTTTTCCAGCAAAGGATGGTAGAACGACCTATATGTTTACCTATATGGATACAAATCCCCAACGTCAAAGTTTAGAGACGCTGTATGAAGATTATCTGCGCCTGATGCCAGAATATCAGAACGTGGAGTTGTCGCAATTGAAATTTAAGCGGGTGCTATTTGGCTTTTTCCCTTCCTATCGTCAAAGTCCCCTCAGAACACCTTGGGATCGAATTTTACCGATAGGGGATAGTAGTGGAAGTCAATCACCCTTGAGTTTTGGGGGGTTTGGAGCTATGGTACGTCATCTACCGCGCTTAGCTTCAGGGATTGAAGAAGCACTGCAGACGGAACAACTATCAGCTGAAGGTTTGAACTTATTGCAACCTTATCAACCGAGTTTAACAGTAACTTGGTTATTTCAAAAAGCAATGAGTGTGGGTATAAATCAAAAAATTAATCCCGAACAAATTAACCAATTACTGTCAGTTGTTTTCCAAAGAATGGAAGAACTAGGTGAATCTGTACTCAAACCTTTTTTACAAGATATAGTCCAGTTTAGTGCCCTTACGAAAAGTTTACTTACTATCGGGATATTTCATCCTAAGTTGGTATTGCAAATTTTCCCTCAAGTGGGCTTAGGAGCTTTATTACATTGGATAATACATTATATCAATTTAGGCATTTATTCGGTTCTATTTAAATTAAGTTTGATGCTAAAACCCTTGTTAAATGGTTTACCAGAAGTCCCTAAATATTACTTGAATCGTTGGTTTGATGCTTGGAAATATGGCTCGGGAAGTGATTATCATTTAGAGAATAAATGATTCACAATTAGGTTAACTATCTTTGCAAAGATATATAGGCAATAAAGATGTAAAAATTCATCAAAACATTGCTGCAAAATTCTCATAGTTAGCCTATAAATGTAAAAAACAAGAAAATAAAATGGCAGATAAAAAATCTCAAGGAATAAAATATTTTGCAGTATTAACTGGTTTATTGCGAGAACGTCAAGGTTTCTTAGAAGAAATTCGTCAGGGACACAGATTAACAATTAAAATCACTTCTTTGTTAGTTTGTAGTTCCTTATTTTTAGCTATATATGGTGGAATTATTGGAGCTTATCATAGTTGGATGCAAGCATTAGCATCAGCAGTAAAATTACCCGCATTGTATTTGATTACTTTAATAATTTGTTTGCCTACTTTATTTTTTGCCAATATTATTTTTGGCTCTAAACGAAGCTTTGGTCAATACTTTGCTCTGGTAATGACTGCGATCGCAATCACTAGCGTCTTGCTATTTAGTTTTGCACCAATAACGCTGTTTTTTATGATTAGCACCAGTAATTACCAATTTCTAATCTTGTTAAATGTAATTCTATTTGCAATTACTGGATTGATCGGCATATTGTTTTTATACAAAGCGGCAAAAATAGTTATAGAACAGGAAGGAGAAGGAAGTAATACCCGCAGTAAAATAATTCAATACTGGTTATTTCTTTATGCATTTGTTGGGAGTCAATTAGGTTGGACATTGAGACCATTTTTTGGTAATCCAGGTTCTCCATTTCAATTATTCCGTGAAAAGGAAGGAAATTTTTATCTCAGCATTATCAAAGCTTTAGCATATCTCTTTGGAATACATAATTTATAATTCGTAGTTCGTAGTGAGACGCATTCTGACGGACGAACGTAATTTGTACGTGCTGCGCAAATTAAATTTAATTTATTTTCTTTTCTGTTAATTATTACCCATTACCTATTACCAAAAATTCATATAGTAAATTTTACCCCCACCTCTTACATGCTACAAAAAAAATCACAACCCCAAGGGATAAAACATTTTAATGTCCTAATTTCTTTATTACGAGATAGACAAAATTTTCTTGAAGAAATTAGTCTAGGAGTCAGACTAAACAGAAAAATTAGTTCTTTACTGGTTTCAAGTTCCATATGCTTTGCTATTTATGGAGTAATTATTGGCGCTTCTAATAGCTGGATGCAAGCTCTATCTAGTGGAATAAAATTACCGGCATTCTATTTACTTACATTAATAATTTGTTTTCCCACTTTATTTTTCTTTAATGTTTTATTTGGCTCTCGTAGTAGCTTTCAACAGCATTTTGTAATTTTATTAACTGCTGTATCTGTCATCAGCGTGTTGCTATTTAGCTTTGCACCAATATCTCTATTCTTCTTAATTACTACACCTAATTCCTATCAGTTTTTTAAAATATTGAATGTTCTCATCTTCGGTGTAACTGGATTTTTTGGTGTCAGATTTCTTTATGAAGGAATGCAATTACTATCTCAACAAGATGAGATTGGGAAAAAAACTCGTACAGCGATTCTAAGATTTTGGTTAGTTCTGTATGCTTTGGTAGGAATGCAATTGGGTTGGTTCCTCAGACCATTTTTTGGCTCACCTGATGATAAATTTGAGTTATTTCGCCAAGTACAAGGTAACTTTTATCTTGATATAGTAGGAGCTTTATCAGAGATTTTGGGTTTTCGTTAGTTAATACCAGATTTGGCTACAATATATGAGAAAGAGGTTTAATTATTCCTCCATCTCATATTTTTGATTGCTTCTCATAAGATTTTCTTGATTGTTAGGAAATAATTTTTGGTTTTACGATAAAAATTTATTAGAGGGTGTTTCAAAAGAGTTTATCTTATAATGATTCTTGAGATTTTATCCTAAACATATTTCAGATATATAAATTTTAAATTTAGAATATTTAAAATTATCAAAACTACTAAAAAAATAGTTTGAAGTAAAAGTTAATATCTATGTATAACGCATATTTTTATCTATAAATTAAATAGATTTAGCTATCTTTAAGGATATTAATAATACCTATATTATTAGAAGTAAATTTTAGAATAAATACCATTGTGTAAGTCCTATTATTGTTACTATATGTTCTTGTATTAGCTATCTCTAGCTTACAATTTGTTTACTAAATAATATCCAAAAAGTGCATCGTAATATCAAAAAAATATGAACAAAAAAATTTACTTAGCTAATCCTTATGGATTTTCTAAACAACAGAAAGAACTGTTACTTTCTCCCATTATCAAAAAGTTGGAATATTTGGGAGCGGAAGTTTGGGAACCATTTGAACGAAATAACCAAGTGGACTTCTCAAAATTGGGTTGGGCTTACAATATTGCTCAAGCAGATTTGAATGATGTCAAAAACTGTGATGGTATATTTGCGATCGTTAACGGTACACCTCCTGATGAAGGTGTAATGGTGGAATTAGGTATTGCAATAGCACTCAATAAAGCTATTTTCTTGTTTCGAGATGATTTTCGTAGATGTACTGATAGTGAATATTATCCACTCAATCTTATGTTGTTTGCCGGACTACCAGAATTCGGTTGGGAAGAATATTATTATACTTGTGTGGAGGATATTGATTCTGAATGCAAAGCTTTGTACAGGTGGTTAAGATCAACAAATCAATAATATATGCTTTAACATAAAATTTATACATGTAAAATTTACACATAAACTTATTGCACTTGAAATTCAAGACAGTTGCTACTTATTTGTCCAGATTATGGAACCTGAGAAAACACCTTTGCTACCATTTCAGTCCGCGCAGAAACCCCTAACTTTCTGAACATTCGCTTCAAAGCTTGTTTAACAGAATTTTGGGTGATCCATAATTGTTTACCAATTTCAGCATTGGTTAATCCCTTAGCTACCAACTCAGCAATTTGCTGTTCCCGTGGAGTAAGAGAATTTGTTAATACTAATTTAGATTTTCTAGATTCAGAAATTGTTGGCTCGGAAGTTGTTACAGCAGAAGTTTTTGATTTAGATTCTATTGAATTTGAATTCAAGTTTGAATTTGCCGATCCCGCTCGGATAGTAGCTAGTTTAGCTGACAAATGCAAACACAAAGCACTAAGATCCGCTAAATCGTGAGTATCAAAAGCCTTAGCATCATCACTACGGGTCAGATTCAATGTTCCCACCACACGTCCATCAGTAATAATTGGTCCACTCATTACATGAGCATGGTCATTTCGACGACAAAATTTTTGCCAGTCTCCCGGTGACAATACTAGTTCCTCATGAGCGGGAGCATGACGTTCAAATACATACTGACCCACAGGATTACCTTTCAAGCAAACATCGGGAATTGTCTCAAATTCAATATTTTTCTGAGAATCATCTTCTTGATAATCATGTTGTCGAAAATTACCTTCCTGGGGATTATTTGCTTGAGAATTATTTGCTTGAGAATTATTTGCTTGAGAATTGTCTTCCTGACAATTATCGTCAAGCAGATAAAGACCCCAACTTTGGACATCAAAATGTTCGCCAACTGTATTTATCACAGCTAGTCGTAATTCTTGCTCGTTAGTTGCTTCAGCAATCTCCTGGAAAAGAGAATGTAGACAATTAGCCATAAAAGTGTACCCAGTTGAGGACTATGCTGGTCTCCCAAATACCCTTATCTTAATAATTGTAGGGCTTAAAAGCTAATATAACTATTATTGGAACAGGAGAAAGGCATGACTGCAACACAAGCATCTGCTAGAGATTTAATGCGTTCTGCTTATGAAAATCGTTACACTTGGGATCGTAACTTCCCCGGATATACAGCAGATGTAACCTATAATTATGGTGATAAAACTGTAACAGGTAAAGTTCGCGTTAACGCCAATCTCAAAGCAGAAGCATCTGAAATTGAAGATGAAGAAGCAAACAAAGTAATTGCTAACCAATTGTGGGAAATTGCAATCCACCGCATTCGTCGTGAGTTTGAAGAAAGCCACGGTAATAATACTTTTTCCTTAGGTGAAACTGACGAAACCGGTGCAGTTGAAATTATTGTCGGTGGTAAATCATCAGGAGATAAATACAAACTTCGCGACAATGAAGTTGTTTTAGTTCACCGTCATATCCACGGTATTGTAGTTACAATCAACACCTTCAGTACCCACGATACTGGAGAGGGATACCTTTCCCATCGTTATGATTCTGTATACCACGATCCC
>JAAUYH010065181.1_pt1 | contig 19737 bp, 22 predicted proteins | sample 7278061 | NCBI WGS metagenome assembly JAAUYH01 (sample SAMN14350203, study PRJNA611818) | marine sediment metagenome | isolation source: surface marine sediment (0.6m) | place: French Polynesia: Moorea | collected 2018-08 | reverse complement strand
TGGCTAGCATCATTAATAAAATTGCGTTGACTCAAGAAAGCTCTTTGCAAACGATCCATCATCTCATTAAACGTATTAGCGATTTCAGTCATCTCCCCATTACCTTCTACTGGAAGTCTTTGGGATAAGTCTTTTTCACTAATTTGTCTGGCTGTTGCTGACATTACTCGTAGAGGTTTTAATACTAAACCCGAAATAATCCAAGCTCCTGCGGAAGTTAGCAAAAAAAGTATGCTGGTAATAACGATGACAAATCGCATAGCAGAGGTTGCCTCCTGATATTCATCTATTACAGCGTGAGCGACAATAAATAATCCTTGATGTTGTCCTTGTATTTGAATTGGCAGGATTTCATAGATAATTTTGCCTATTTCTGCATCGTTAATTACAAACTCCCCAGAATTAGGTTGTTTGGTTAATCTCAATCGATCGATCGAGGGAGAATTGGGTTGTAAGGACTTTGGTAACTCTTCAACCGGAGGACTAGACTGAAAAACCTCTTGATTGAGTAAAAAGATCAAAAATTGGTCTTCTTCAACTAATTCATCAGTTAAATATTCAACTGTTAGTTGTTGAAGTTGGAGAAAAGTTTGAGGATTTTTCATTGCCAACTCAAGCTCAAGCTCTTCAATCTCAGAAACCACTTCTGTGTGTAGACGTACATCGATCTGTCGAAACACGAATTGATAAATTGTCGGAATTGATATTCCCATTAAAATTGTCATCAAACCGACATAACAAAGTAGAATTTGAGTGCGAACTTCAACAAAAACGTGATGCCATCGAGGACGATTTTTCAAGATGGATTGCTGTCTCATAGCTATGGAGACATAAATTATTTAGCTTTTTTCAAATTTTAAGGAATTATTGCTAAGTGAGGACAACATCTGCTTCTGTTAGAGGTTAAATTTATCTATATATTAAATATTAATTATTTATCTACAAAACCAACCAGCTTGGAAATCTCTCCTTGCTGATTCACTTCCCCAAAAAAACTACCTTGAGAAAAGGGAATACCATCAGGCTTAACTAATTTCCAGGCAAAACGAAAAAAATTATGATGACTATCTAAAGAAGATGCTAATACTAAACTTAAATCGGGAAACTTTTGACGGAAGCGATCGATAAATTGATAGTGTAATTCTCTGGTTATGATCGGCTCTGGTAGATGGGAATCCGCATACAAACAATCTTCTGCAACTACTTTAGCCATTAAGTCTGCTCTTTTTTTTGAGTCTGAAGCATTCCAAGCGAGTAAATAGTCTTTAATTATTGGTTCTATATCCTGCATAGATTCTCAAGCTATTGGTTTCTGTAATCTTACAGAATATTACTTGATATTAAAATTAAATATTGAATTTTTTTGTGCCATAAATTTAAATTTGACACATAAATAATAGAACAAAGTTTTAATTCTGACACAAAAAATAGCTTAAAATAGCTTATATATTTCCTAACTCAACAAACATGGCATTGCCCAGAATCAAAGTAGCCAAAGACAAAGCAGAATTAGTCCAAAAATTATTAGAGACGAAAGGAACAACTGGAGCGTTTCAGACTTATGCTGATGTAATAGTTTTTGCTGCTAGTTTAGGGGCAAAATATCAAAAACGAGTTCCCCTCAAAGAAGTTTCTCATAGTGAACCTGCACCAGTTAGCTTAGAAGTTTTTATTTCTCGCGGTTACGAATGGGTGATTAAATTAATTGCCGTCACAGAAACCCAAGATATTAAAATACTTTCTACTGAAGACCCCAAAATAGAAGAAGAAAGAGTACAAATATTTGAAGAGTACGCCAACGGAGGACTAGCTAGACTGAGAGATGAATTAAGAGGTGCAGTAGATTATACAGAAAGACTATTGCTAATTCTCAGTTCAGAAAGATTTAAAGAAGAAGAAACAGACGAAGAATTCGATCTCAGTCGGTTTTTATAGTGAGGACGGGCAGCGCAAAACCCACGAGCGAAGCGTCCTTTAGGCGTGGGATACGCGCTACTCGGCGACTTTAGTCGCAGTCAGCCGAAGGCAGAAGTTGTAGGGCAGAGGTTCGGAACGAACTGGCGTTGAACGCCAGTTCGCAAGCCGAACCGCATTCCGCGGGCAGAAACCCTGGTCAACACCTCTCGGTCATTTTTTTGTGCTACAATGTTTATGTCATTAGTTTTGACATAAAATGATTGTATTTGAGTTCAAAATAAAAGCTAAAACAGAGCAATATCAAGCAATTGACGAGGCTATCAGAACCACTCAGTTCATCAGAAACAAATGTCTTAGATTCTGGATGGACAACAAAGGAGTGGGACGCTATGACCTCAACAAACATTGCAAGATATTAGCCCAAGAATTTAGCTTTGCTCAGGAATTGAATTCAATGGCGAGACAATCAGCAGCAGAAAGAGCTTGGTCTGCTATCTCACGGTTTTTTGATAACTGTAAGAAAAAGATTTCAGGCAAAAAAGGATATCCAAAGTTCAAGAAAAATGTTCGTTCTGTAGAATATAAAACTACTGGCTGGAAGTTAGATAGAACTACTTGTAAACATATTACTTTTACCGATAAAAAAGGTATTGGTAGAGTCAAGTTGATTGGCACTCACGATCTTCGTTTCTATGAAGACAAGTTAATCAAAAGAGTTCGATTAGTTCTTAAGGCGGATGGTTACTACTGTCAGTTTTCTATTGACGTAGACAATAAAGAAGAGATTAAGCCAACAGGTAAAGCTATTGGTTTGGATATGGGCTTGAAATTTGCTTATGTTGACAATACAGGTCATCAAGAACCTAACCCCAGATTCTACAGAACAGCAGAAAAACGACTAAGTAAACTTCAACATCGGGTATCTAAAAAATTTAGACAAGGGCAACCTCAATCTAATAACTATAAAAAGGCTAGAAAACAACTAGGAAAGCTTCACCTTAAAGTAAGTAGGCAGCGTGAAGAATGGGCTAAGAGAGTAGCCCGTTGCGTAAGCTTATCGGCAGATTTGATCGCCTATGAAGATTTGAAGGTGAAAAACATGATTCGTAACCATAAGCTATCAAAATCCATACAAGATATGGGATGGCGAAAGTTGCGATATTGGATTGAATACTTTGGGGTTAAATTTGGCAAAGTAACTGTTGCTGTACCGCCCCATTTTACTACTATTGACTGCAGTGTTTGTGGCTCTAAAGTCCAAAAAAGCTTGAGTACTAGGACACACCGATGCGACATTTGCTCTACAGAAATGTGTAGAGATAAAAATGCAGCAGTTAACATTTTGCAAAAAGCTATACGTACTGTGGGTCACACAGGAACATGGGAGCAATCCCTAAACGCTTGGGGAGATTTGCCCTCTTGGGCGATTGGCGCAAGCCTGTCGTTTAACGGCGAGTCGTCAGAACCAAGAATCCCACAGCTTTAGGCGTTAGCCCTAGCCGTGCGGAGTGTCAAGATTAATAAGTTCGCCAATAGTAAACAGTACCGTCATTGAGTACGATGTAAGCTTTATTGTCACTTACTACTCGCTACTTGCTACTTACTACTTATACGAAATCCGATTACCAACAGGTCGATTGGATATGCTCTCTAGCCGAGAGCATCCCTCGACCTCAAAGTATACTTTTACTGATTCAGCTAAAACCTTTCTGACTTCTGACTTCTGACTCCTGACTTTCCCAACCGTTTAGTATCTTATCTAAACAGGATTTAGTATTACTACTCAACCAAGCTGTATCGCACTAACATTGTAGATTTATTACACAGGTTTGCACTTACCTGCTCTAATTAAGCCTACCCTTTTAGCGATCGCCTCTGCTTGTGAGTCAAAAGGACCCCAACTAAAATTAGTTTCTGGTGGCTTATCAGTAATCGCCACAATTTTACAAGTCTGATCTTGTTGCTGAATAATGTACCAAGTTTGAGGATTATTCATTAATGACAAAAATATGGGGCGAAATAATAGCTCGCCCCCAAATAATAGCAAATTTTGAGAAATTAAACCTTATTCCAAATCTTTACGCCCTGGGTTACGAGAAGGATCGCTAGAGAGGAAGCCGAAAACAAATAAACCGATAAAGAAAAATACAGTTATATAAACAACTATTTTGAGAGTTAGCATTTAATTTTCTCCTATGAATCTAAAAAAATCTTATCAAAGTGAGCTTACTATTTCTTAAAATAATTTTACTTTAAACTCGATCGCCTTAGAGAATTACCATAAAAGAAAAAAGGCTCTCTGTTCCCAAAGCATAAAAACACTAGTTACCAAAACAGAACCGACAAGAAGTTTCCGAAAGTTTTGTTCGCTTACTTTTTGTAAAATAATTTGACCTATCCAATTACCAGGAAACGCAGCAACTCCCATCAATAATCCATAGCCAAGATAGTGCCAATTTAAAGCCCCAAAGATACCATAAGTAATCATCTTAGCAATATGAATCACCACAAGGTGGGCAGATTTAGTGGCGATCATTTCCTCTTTGCATAAACCATAATTTATATATAAGGGATTTAATAAGGGCCCTGTACTACCGATTAATCCTGAAATAAAAGCAAAAATAAATCCTGAGGGCAAAAAATACCAAGGCGCAACCTTAAAAGATGATTCGCTATCTCCAATACCATAACTAGCAGTAGAAAGAATCAGAAACATAGCTAGCAAAATTGGCAGCCATTCTAATTGGATTTGCGTATAAATAAAAGCTCCTAAAATCGCTCCAACTATAGCACCAGGAAGATACCACCACATCAAACGCCAACAAATATGCTGTCGATAAAGGAATAACCTTTGAGGATGACCGACCAGCATTACCGTTGTTAATACAGGGGGAACGGCTACCGAACCAAGAAAAAAGCCAATCAGAGGAATTAAGATTAACGGTGTTCCACCTCCTGCTAAGGTGCTAACTAACCAACTACTAAAACTTGCTAAAGCTAGAAAAATAATACCCACAATAAAATTTTAGTTGTACTAAATTAAGTTAAACTTGCTTAAACTTTACTTAAACGAAGCTTAACCTAATATACCTAGACAAAGTGACCATTTGCGATCGATTAAACGAAAAATGATTAATCTAAATGAAAGCCAGTTAAAATTGCACTACTTAAGATGACTGAATCAGAATTATTGCGGACACCATTATTTGCGCTTACTCAACAGCAAAATGCGAGATTTACCCCTTTTTCTGGCTGGGAAATGCCAGTACAATACCAAGGACTAAAGCAAGAACATCAAGCAGTACGTACTAATGTCGGCATGTTTGATATTTCCCATATGGGGAAATTTTCTCTATCTGGACAAGATTTAATTAAGGAATTACAAACCCTAGTTCCCTCAGATTTATCAAGACTAAAACCAGGTCAAGCACAATATACAGTTTTATTAAATTCCCAAGCTGGGATTATTGACGATATCATTTTTTATTATCAAGACGAAGAAAAAGGTTTTTTGATTGTCAATGCAGGAACTACAGCCAAAGATAAAGCCTGGTTACTAAAACATTTACCCAGTTCAATTCAATTAACAGACTTATCTCGCGATCGCATTTTACTCGCAATTCAAGGAGTCAAAGCAGTTAGTGTACTCCAATCTCTGGTAGAAGTAGATTTAAACTCCATGCCAGCCTTTGCTCACCAAGAAGTTACCATAAACGATCGACCAGCTTTTATTGCCAGGACTGGATATACAGGAGAAGATGGGTTTGAGGTGATGGTTGAGCCAGAAGTAGGGCAGAAATTATGGCAAGACTTACTTAAACTTGGAGTTACTCCCTGTGGTTTAGGTGCTAGAGATACTTTACGCTTAGAAGCTGCCATGTCCCTTTATGGGCAAGATATAGACGAAAGCACCACCCCCCTAGAAGCAGGATTAGGTTGGCTAGTGCATCTAGATAGCAAAGGAGATTTTATTGGTAGAGAAATCCTCGCCAAACAAAAAGCAGAAGGAATTGCTAAACGCCTAGTCGGTTTACAAATGGAAGGAAGGCACATTGCCCGTCATGGTTATCCAGTACTCTCGGACAATAAAATTGTTGGCGAAGTAACTAGTGGAACATTAGCACCAACTCTGGGTAAAGCGATCGCTCTTGCTTATGTACCTAAACCCTTAAGTAAAATAGGACAAAAACTCACAGTGGAAATTCGTGGTAAAAACTATCCCGCCGTAGTAGTCAAAAAACCCTTCTATCGCTCACCACACAAATAAATTATTACTTACTACTTCCTACTTAAAACAGCTACTTACTACTTATTGTCCAAGAAAACTATTCCTATGTACCCAATCAGAGGATAATAATATTGTCTGCCTCTTGAGAGAGCTTATTAAAACTTAATAAATATTAAAGTGGATACCGCTCTCTGATAGACTTTTGACGGACGGCACAAGCTTCTGAATCAAATTCGGAGGATTAGCTCTTACTTGAGTAGGCAGACTAAAGCCAGGGAATATATATGCAGTAGGGAGGAAAATCTTCGTGGAAAATACCCTCGGGTTAGAAATTATTGAAGTAGTAGAACAAGCAGCGATCGATTCATCTAAATGGATGGGTAAAGGCGAAAAAGATACTGCTGACCATGTGGCGGTAGAAGCCATGCGGGAGCGGATGAATAAAATTTACATGCGAGGTCGCATCGTTATCGGAGAGGGGGAAAGGGACGACGCTCCCATGCTCTACATCGGTGAAGAAGTTGGCATTTGTGCCCGCGAAGACGCAAAAGATTTCTGCAACCCAGACGAATTAGTTGAAATTGATATTGCAGTCGATCCCTGCGAAGGTACTAACTTAGTTGCTTACGGACAACCAGGCTCCATGGCGGTTCTAGCAATTTCTGAAAAAGGTGGTTTATTTGCTGCTCCTGACTTTTATATGAAAAAGTTAGCTGCACCACCAGTAGCTAAGGGTCATGTAGATATTAACAAATCCGCTACCGAAAACTTAAAAATCATCTCCGACTGTATGAATCGTGCGATCGAAGAGTTAGTTGTAGTGGTAATGGATCGTTCTCGTCATAAAGACTTAATCACAGAAATTCGCGATGCAGGTGCAAGAGTAAGGCTCATTAGTGATGGAGATGTTTCAGCTGCTATCTCTTGTGCTTTTGCTGGTACTAATATTCATGCTTTGATGGGTATTGGTGCTGCTCCAGAAGGCGTAATTTCCGCAGCAGCTATGCGTTGCTTAGGTGGTCATTTCCAAGGACAGTTAATTTACGATCCGGCGATCGTGAAAACTGGCTTAATTGGAGAAAGCAAAGAGAGCAACTTAGCTCGTCTAAAAGAGATGGGCATTACTGACCCCGATCGAGCCTACAATGCAGAAGAGTTGGCTAATGGGGAAACAGTACTATTTGCTGCTTGCGGGATCACTCCAGGAACTTTAATGGAAGGAGTCCGTTTCTTCAAAGGAGGAGCAAGAACTCAAAGTTTAGTTATTTCTTCTCAATCAAAAACAGCCCGTTTTGTAGATACAGTTCATATGTTTGAAAAACCAAAAAGCATACAACTGAAATAAAAACCGATAAAGATTACATTTTAGGAGTTGCAGAAGTTGCAGAAGTTACAGAATAATCAAACTACTGAACTCCTGTAACTTCTCTTCTTTGTTAGGAATTAACTATTCTTTCCTAAACTTGAATCTAGATAAATTTAATTAACAATAAAATATAGACCACTATCTTTTTCGCTCAGAAGTTAATCTGAGTCGATCAGTTTAAAACCCTTGAGAAGAACGCATGAATATTGTAGTTGTTGGTTTAAGTCATAAAACAGCGTCTGTAGAAATTAGAGAAAAGCTAAGTATTCCCGAACCCCAAATAGAAGAAGCAATCGCTCAATTGCGGAATTATCCCCACATTAGCGAAGTAGCCATTATTAGCACCTGCAACCGTTTAGAGATCTATGCAGTTGTCTACGATACAGAGCAGGGAGTTAAGGAAATAACCCAATTTTTAGCAGATAAAGGACAAATTAACTCATTAGAGTTACGAAAACATTTATTTACCCTTTTACACGAAGACTCACTACGTCATCTAATGCGAGTTTCTGCGGGGTTAGAAAGTCTAGTCTTAGGAGAAGGACAAATATTAGCACAAGTTAAAAATACCCATAAACTAGGACAGAAATATCAAGGATTAGGTAGACTACTCGATCGCTTATTTAAACAGGCAATCTCTACAGGAAAAAGAGTACGCAGTGAAACCAGCATTGGGACAGGAGCAGTTTCCATTAGTTCTGCTGCCGTAGAATTAGCTCAAGCTAAAGTAAAAGATTTATCTCCCTATCACATCACTATTGTTGGTGCAGGAAAAATGTCCTGCTTGTTAGTCAAACACCTACTAGCCAAAGGAGCAAGCAAAATAGCGATCGTTAATCGCTCCCATCGGCGAGCAGAAGAATTAGCGAAGAAATTTCCTGGTGCAGAATTAGAAATTCGTCTCCTTCCAGATATGATGAATACGATCGCCAATACTGATATAGTCTTTACCAGTACAGGCGCAACAGAACCAATTTTAAATAAAGCTAATCTAGAAGTAGTTTGTGTTAATGGCAAATGCTTGATGCTGATCGACATTTCTGTCCCTCGCAACATAGCAGCAGACGTTAAAGAAATTGAGCAGGTAGAAGCTTATAATGTGGACGATCTTAAAGCAGTAGTTGCTGCTAACCAAGAAAGTCGTCGTCGCATGGCAGCCGAAGCAGAAGGGATCATCGAAGAAGAAGTAGAAAATTATTTACTTTGGTGGCGATCGCTGGAAACTGTACCTACTATTAGTTGTTTACGCAGCAAAGTCGAAACTATTCGTGAACAAGAATTAGAAAAAGCTCTATCTCGACTAGGATCAGAATTTGGGGAAAAACATCAAGAAGTAATCGAAGCTCTAACTAGAGGAATCGTGAACAAAATTCTCCACGAACCCATGGTACAGTTAAGAGCACAGCAAGATATAGAAGCTCGTCGTCGTTGTATCCAATCATTACAAATGCTATTTAATCTAGATACAGAAGAACAAACAGTGTAGATAGTAGACAATTGATAATGGATCGGAAATAATTCATTATCAATTAATTTTGAATTATCTTTATAACTACCATAATTTTTGCATCTTATTTAACAGTCAGACGTATTCTAGCTAACTAGAATATAATTGGGAGAATGTCAACATACATACAAATAGACAAAGAATTCGCTCTCAACAAAAAAAATCCAATGTATTGCCATAGCAGCATTTATCTCTGTGGAGCATAGTTAACTAAAGATTTGTTTTTGCAACTTCAATTACTAAATTTATGATTCATTAGCTACACAATATATTGGAATAGCTTAGTAATAATAATATTGTCCATCAAAGATATAAATATAAAAAAATATTAAAACCATTACAATGGTAACTGGTGTTAGGAGGGAAAACGTGTTTATAAGACTGGCACAGCAACACCGACAATTTGTCTGTGACTTGGTAATGAATCTCCAAGCCTTAGCAATTGTCCTTGAAGAGGGAGGCTATCCTGCATCATGCTATACCTGCGGGAATAAGATGAATAGTGCATCCTTTATGGTTAGTTTAGGAGATAACCATCTTATTCGCTTTCTCGTTTCTGATTACGGGATCACCTGGACAGAAATGCGCGACGATCGCGAATTAATGAAATTAGAAGGTGCAGAAGCGATTAATCAATTGCAGGACTTAGCAGATTTAGTAAAGTATCAAATTAAACCTTCTCAATCCGTCTATCAAGATAGAGAGAATAAGCTACATACCCTAAATTAATTATAATCCCCTAAAACACTAGATTATAGGCTAATTTGGCTTTTTTCAGGCATAATGAGTCAAACTTATTTCTATTGTTATTTTGACCAGACCCAATACTTCTCGAATAAGCTAATTTATTGAGCGAGAAGATTGCTAATTGCTCCCTTTTCCCTAGCCTTCTACGAAGTCTCTTGTTACTTTCAAGAATTGATATTACTTTAATTCCAAACTAGCTTGAGTACTTTTACGAGTATAAGCATTCCAAGTACCTAATTCTTGGGCAGGAAAACTAGCTAGATAAGCTCGATCGCTTTCTTTTAATCCTTGTACTAAACTAAAATCTGCCCCAGCAATACTGTTGACATAGCTTAAGTCTGCTCCTGTTAAATCCGCAGCCCGAAAATCCGCTCCTTTTAATTCTGCCCCACCTAAATGAGCATCTCTTAAACAAGCACCTGTTAAAAAAGCTTTTTGTAAATTTGCCCCACTCAAAGAAGCATTAGTTAAATTTGCTTCGGTTAAATCTGCCCCACTCAGATAAGCACCAATAAGCCTAGCATCACTCAGATCGACTCCTCTTAAATAAGCAGTATTAAGATAAGCTCCTGTTAGATTAGCACCAGGACCAACTGCACCAGAACTTTTATAGGCAAATCCTTCAGGAAAAATAGTTTTTCGATCGAAAAGAGCTACCTTTAGTTTGGCATCTGTTAAATTAGCGTTGGTTAAATTCGCCCCTCTTAAGTCTGCTCGATACAAATGCGTTCCTGTTAAATTAGCATTAGTTAAAATGGCTGTCGTTAAATCGACTCCTCTTAAATCTGCCCCTTCTAGATTAGCTTCTGTTAAATTTACTCCTCGAAGATTAGCATTTGTTAAAGTTACTTGAGATAAGTTTGCTCCTGTCAAATCCGCTTCACTAAGGTCGATCGCGTACAAATCTTGTTGTGGACAATTTATTCCCCGAAGACTTTCTCCTAACCGAAGTTTAGCTAAAATATCTGAGGAATTTAAAGGGCGATCGCTGTTTAGTGGTGTTTGCATATGGTTATTGATTAGTCTAGTCTTTCATAAAAAATCCTACACCATAGTGGTGTATCAAAACTTACGCGTTCCTTTGCAGAGAGCTTCACAAGTAAAAATTCCGCAAGAGATCTGACGGTAATCACTCGTTAACTTTTGAATTGATTGGTTGGGGCAAGCCGAAGAAAAAATTTTCCGAGGGTATGGAAACAACTTCTCTGTTAGCTGCGTCTAATTTCAACATAAGTAGTTTTTCCTGTTTGTATATCCCGCTTTACCCAAAATCACCAATCAAAGCTATTTATCTATAGCTATTTCTGCTTATTAAAGTTTGCAAAATAATAACTATAAGTAAACTCAAACAAACAAAAATTTATCCTTTATTTCAATTTTTAGATCTAGATAGATATAAGATAAATAGATAAAAATTTACAAGTCAACCTATAACTTAAAGTTTAATTGAGGAGAATTTATGGCTAATTTTGTTGGTACTTCAGGCAATGATACCTTTACTTTAAGTATAGAAGATGATGTTATCGATGCTCTCGAAGGTGATGATTTTGTCGATGGTTCTATAGGTAGCGATATTATTTTTGGTGGTGAAGGTAATGATACACTTGACGGTAGTTTTGGCAATGATATTGTCATTGGTAATGAAGGTGATGATTCCCTGATTGGCTCCGACGGTGCCGATGATTTGTTTGGCGATTCAGGGAATGATACTCTTTTGGGTGAAGCCGATGACGATCTTCTGTATGGTTCTTCTGGAAATGACCTCCTAAATGGAGGAACAGGAGACGATACTTTATTTGGTGAGTGGGATAACGATACTCTTCTTGGCTCTGATGGTAGAGATCTTTTAGTAGGTGATGATGGTGATGATATCCTCGAGGGAGAAGCTGGAGATGATACCCTTGTTGGTGGTTTGGGAAATGATACCTTTGTGTTTGCTACGATTTTAGGCACAGGAATCGATGTAATTCAGGACTTTGTTCCAGCAGAAGATATTATTGAAGTTTCTGCTGAAGGATTTGGTATTAATACAGATGATTTCGCTCGATTTTCCTATGATTTTGGTACAGGAGAATTGTCTTTCGATGGCGAGAACTTTGCAGAGTTACCTGAAAATTTAAACTTTATTCCTGAATTGAATATTAATATTGTTTAGTATCTAATGGGGGCTTAATTTGCAACTTGAAAAGGGTCAATCGTCAACTTTGAGTTGATTGAAACAAGCCAGGGAACTAGAAGGAGATATATAGGAAAAAAATTTTCAGAGAATACGGAAACAACTTCTCTATTAGCTGCGTCTAATTTAGACATAAGTGATTTTCCTTTTTTGTACATTACACCTTACCTAAAATCACTAATAATAGCTATAAATAAATAGCTATTTCTGGTCATTGAATTATTTCAAAATAATTAAATAAATATACATAAAAAATTATTTTTGTGTTATTTATTTGTGTCTATTTTGATCTAAAAAATAACGAAATAGTTCAATGGATTAAAAAAGGTGAGCATACAGAAAAATCTGCAAAACAACCCCTAATTTTAAGTCAAATCAAGGAGCATTTCATGGATATAATTGTTGACACCATAAGCAATGATTACTTTTCTTGGAGTTTTGAAAATGATGTCATTTATGGTTTTGAAGGTGATGATTTCATCGATGGCGGACTAGGTGATGACACTGTTTATGGTTTTGGAGGGAATGATACACTCATTGGTGGCGAAGATAATGATCTTGTCATTGGTAATGAAGGTGATGATTTCCTGATTGGCTACTATGGTGCCGATGATTTATTCGGTGATTCAGGGAATGATACTCTGCTTGGTGAAGCCGATGACGATCTTCTGTATGGTTCTTCTGGAAATGACCTCCTAGATGGAGGAACAGGAGATGATACCTTATTTGGTGAGTGGGATAATGATACTCTTCTTGGCGGTGATGGTCGAGATCTTCTAGTTGGTGGTGATGGCGATGATATTCTAGTAGGAGAAGCAGGAGATGACACCCTTGTTGGTGGTTTGGGTCGTGATGTCTTTTCTTTTGAGAGTATTCAAAATACAGGGATTGATATAATTCAGGACTTTTTCTTAGATGAAGATATCGTTGAGGTTGAGGCTGAAGGATTTGGTATTGGTACAAATGATTTCGATGACTTTGACTATAATTCTGGCACAGGAGAATTATCGTTCAAAGGTGAAAACTTTGCTGTGTTATCTACAGATTTAGCTTTTATTCCTGAATTGGATATTAATATTGTTTAGTATCTGATTTGAGCTTAATAAATATCGTTGTCTCTTGAAGCAATCTTACTTTTATTTCTTTTGTTTTTAGCAGATCGAGCCAAGGATTTTTCTCCCATAAAATCTTTATAGGAAGAACTAAAACAAGACAAATTTTGGTTCATATTTATTTCATTTAATTAAGATGGAGATGAGTTTCAATGCTAGTAGAAATAATTTGCTCCAATTTATTAGGTTTATCTGTCGATCTGTCTAAGTGTTCTTCTACACAATTAGCCAAACTACCAACTTTATCTGGGAATCAAACATTGATTTTCACTAAACCTATAGAACAACAAATACAATTGGCTAAAGGAAAACCTAACGAATCAAGATACCGACAAGAAGCAGATAGAGAAATCGAAAGAAGAGAAATAGAAAATATTAGAGACAGGGGTTATGACAACAGGAGAAGAATAGAAAATAATTATGAATATTATCGATACGATCGCGGAAGAGTAGAATCGATCAGAGATCGCATAGACGACATTGAAGATCGCATAGACGATCTAGAGAGAGAAAAAAAAAGATTAGAAGAACTCGAACGTAGATACAGAAGAGGATATTATTGAGATTGGAAATAGTAAGAACGTCTTATTGATATTTTCCTACTAGACTAGCAACAGAAAAACATGATATTGCTGATGCTAAGAATAAACTAGTTGGAGAAAAACTTAACTATGCGCCTCAACCCACCCATGACTATGATGGATTTCTTCCGTAAAAGTGAAGGAATCTGGTTGACTCAAAGAAATGTACATCATTTTGATTCCGTTGGTGATGAATCAGGAGAATCTAATCTTATTGTTAAAGTTATAGAACCAGAAGATCCCAGAGTTCAAAAAGTTTGTGGTCTCAGAAATATTGAGCCAGTTAAAGCTAAAGGGGGGGCAAGTTTTAATTGGCTTGCCAATACCAAAGATAGCGAACCCAACCCTGATTATGAAGCTATCTTAATCGATATTCCTGATGATGAAACGGGTCTGACCGGTAAAATAATTCGTGATAAAGGCTACGTCGAAGGTATTCCTGTAGTTAGTCGTTATTGGTTTGGTCAAGATGGAATCCTCACCATCAATACTGATTATGAAAACAATCAAGGACAAGAACGCTGCTGGTTTATTACTGACGATTTTCGCGTCCGCGTTAGCACCGTGAAAATGATGAATGGGGTTAACTTAATGACCTATTGTTCTGAACGTCGTTGTGTCTCTACTAAAAGATTAGAGCAAATGGTCAAAAATCACAACATTGAACCTCAACAATTATCAGTAGCTAATAATTAAAAACTAATATTACAGAATGTTGCTTTGTTGCTAAGAAATGAGACTGAGCTAACTCCTATCTTTTATGCTCGCAGGAGAGCTTTAATATCTACAGCTATAGTTATATGTTTCAGCCTTTTAGAGCCTATTTAGAAGAAGAGCTTTTCCATCGTTTTGATTTAAGGAGTCGTCCTATACCAGTAGGTTTAGAATCCAACATCAGCGATCGCGGAAAAAATCAAGCAACCATTCAAAGTTGGTGTTATCAATGTCCTGAATTAAGAAAAATTCGTTATACCTATATCGATGCAGGAGAAACTGCTCAAGTTTTTAATAGCGTTATTTATCCTGCTCATCATTACGATATTCCCTTGTTGGGTATCGATTTTCTTTCCTTTGGTAAAAAGAAAATTTTGGTAGTCCTCGATTTTCAACCTTTATTTCGCGATCGCGCTTACCAAGAAAAATATATTGAACCAATGCGTTCAATTAGAGACAAATACAATGAATTGGCTCAAAATCTAGAAATGAAATTCTATGATGCTAATCAATATTTCTCTAAATATTTGTTATTTGCTAAAACCGATGCGGATACAGTAGTTAAAAGGCTATTTCCTGCTTATCAAGAATATGTTCAATTATATTGGCAGATGCTCGATCGTGCAGAACCTTTAAGCGATCGAGAGGATATTCAAAGGATAGTCAAAGCGCAAAAAGACTACGACCAGTATAGTGCGGAGAGAGATCCGGCTCATGGTTTATTTAGTAGCTATTTTGGAGCAGAATGGGCAGAAAAATTCTTATACGAATTTCTGTTTGAGGACGCATCTCCTTTAGCTGTAGCCTCTACTAGAAGATAGTTAGTCGCTAAGCTTGAAGGCAAAATTAAGAATTAAAAATTCAAAGTTTGATAATTTTGAGTTTTTAACTGACTAATGTTAACTGAAATGACTTTATATCAGCCTTTTTTAGATTATGCGATCTCCACTCTTAAAGAGCGGATCGACATAGAACCTTATCCTATTCCCTTAGGGTTTGAACGCAAAGAAGGCATGATGGGTAAAGGAAAAAGACAAGAAAAAGTACTGACTACCAGCCATGCTTTTAAATCGCCTAAATTAAGGCAAATTAGGGCTGCTCATGTTCAAGGGGGTAATTCCCTTCAAGTACTTAATTTTGTAATTTTTCCCCAGCCAAATTACGATTTACCGTTTTTTGGCGCGGATTTAGTGACTCTTCCAGGAGGTCACTTAATCGCCCTGGATATGCAACCTTTGTTTCGTGACAACCAAGAATATCAACAAAAATATACCGAGCCGATTTTACCGATTTTTCAGGCTCACCAACAACATTTAGAATGGGGTGGAGACTTTCCTGAAGAAGCACAACCTTTCTTTTCTCCTGCTTTCTTGTGGACTCGTCCTCAAGAGACAGAAATAGTTCAGACTAGGGTATTTGCTGCTTTTAAAGATTATCTCCAGGCTTATTTAGATTTTGTTAATCAAGCTGAATCGATCGGCGATCGAGAACAGCAAAAAGCAATCTTAGAAGCTCAAAAACGTTATATCAACTACCGAGCAGAGAAAGACCCTGCTAGGGGCATGTTTACCCGCTTGTATGGCTCAGAATGGACAGAAGAGTACATTCATGGGTTTCTTTTCGATTTGGAAAGGAAACTCGCTGTTACCAGATGATTGTATCCTAGCGATCGATCATCTATATGTTGATAAAGATTACAGATTATTGCTAATTCTTAAGAAAAAAGTAGAGAAGAAGATTTTTATAAACACAATCCTTTAGTCTCTAAAAAAGAGTCTAAATAAAAATAACTCTAAAACTTAAGAATCAGTTAATACTTCTAAGAAAGCTAACTGACTCAATATCTAAGTAGGGGGTTCGATCTATTACCATAGCTGTAGCTCTAGCAGTGCTAAGTCTAATTAGTATATAGTTTTATTAAGCAGACTCAGCAAAAACGTAAAATTTTAACAAGATGTAACAAATAAAGGCACTACGTCGTTGTATAAAAGTTACCTGAGGGGTAGATGCTCGTAGGCACAGCCAAAAGCAACCATTAACCGAACATCTTGCTCAGATTTTCCATAGAAGTGTAAAGTTTTCTTAGGTAGCTTAAAAAATTTAAGCACTAAAAGCAAAAAAACATTTACAGTTTTTGTGGTAACAAAGTCTGCCTCGGACGGATTTTAGCTAATAGCTAACTGAACATCTTATAAGTTAAGATTCCATTTTGAAGTCCAACTAAAACTCAACCAAATTAAGTAGGAGATTATTTAAATGTTCGACGCATTTACTAGGGTTGTATCTCAAGCCGACGCTCGTGGAGAATTTTTATCTGGTGCGCAACTAGATGCTTTAAGTGCGATGGTAAGCGATAGCAACAAACGTATGGATTCTGTAAACCGCATTACCAGCAACTCTTCTGCAATCGTAACTAATGCTGCTCGTGCTTTATTTGCCGAACAGCCTCAGTTGATTGCTCCTGGCGGAAATGCTTACACTAGCCGTCGTAATGCTGCTTGCTTGCGCGATATGGAAATCATTTTGCGCTATGTAACTTACTCTATTTTCACTGGTGATGCTAGCGTTCTCGAAGATCGTTGCCTCAATGGTTTACGGGAAACTTATCTAGCTCTAGGTACTCCTGGTGCTTCTGTAGCCGTTGGCGTACAAAAAATGAAAGACGCTGCTCTTGCTATCGTTAAAGATCCTGCTGGTATCACTCCTGGTGATTGCAGTTCTCTCTACTCTGAAATCGCTGGATACTTCGATCGCGCTGCTAGTGCAGTTGCATAACTAGAATTCAATTAATAACTCAGACATTGAATTAACCCATTTTCATTTTTAGGAAAAGTTAGCAAAATAATAGGGAGAAACCCAAATCATGAAAACCCCTCTTACCGAAGCTGTATCTGCTGCAGATTCTCAAGGTCGTTTCCTCAGCAGCACTGAAATTCAAACTGCTTTTGGACGTTTCCGTCAAGCTAGTGCTAGTTTACAAGCTGCTAAAGCTTTAACTTCTAACTCTCAAAGCTTGATCAACGGTGCAGCTAATGCTGTATATAGTAAGTTCCCTTACACTACCAGCACTCCTGGTCCTAACTATGCATCCAGCCCCGAAGGAAAAGCTAAGTGTTCTCGTGACATCGGTTACTATCTACGTATGGTAACTTACTGCTTAGTTTCTGGTGGTACTGGTCCTATGGACGAATACTTGGTTGCTGGCTTAGATGAGATTAACCGTGCTTACGAATTATCTCCTAGCTGGTATATCGAAGCTCTTAAGTACATCAAAGCTAACCATGGTTTGACTGGCGATCCTGCTGTTGAAGCTAATTCTTACATCGATTATGCTATTAACGCTCTCAGCTAGTTAAACAAAAAGCGTAATTTCTCGGTTGAAGTTAATTCTTTGGAGTTAACCAAAATTAAAATCAACATTTTTAGTTGCTGAAAGCACTACCCAGAAAGGTATGCGGATGCGGGCAAAAGGCTAGTATTTGTTTACTTTTCTGGGTATTGTTATTTTACGGAAGAGTTTTTAGTCTTTAGTTCTTAGTTTTCACTTGTCAGTCTCAAACTAATTTTTAGCTCGTAATTGTTATGGAACAAAATTACTTAGAAACTGGAGAAGCAGAACAACTAACCGTTGAACAGGCGATCGCCAATCTCAGACAAAAAGAAGATTTAGGTGCGCGCTATTATGCTGCTTGGTGGTTGGGGAGATTTCGAGTTAAAGAGCCAGAAGCAATTGACGTACTGTTAATGGCATTAGAAGATGAGAGCGATCGCGCTCCTGATGGTGGTTATCCTCTCAGACGCAATGCAGCTAGAGCCTTGGGTAAATTAGAAGACGAACGAGCCGTACCACCTTTGATTCGCTGTTTAGAATTTCCTGATTTCTATGTCCGAGAAGCAGCAGCACAAGCCTTAGAAATGCTCAGTGATTCCAGAGCAATTCCTGCTTTAGTTCAATTGTTAGAAGGTGGGGTAGCTAAAGCTCAGTTTGTTCCAGGAAAACCTCATTTAGTACAGCCTTATGAAGCGATTATAGAAGCTTTGGGAACTATTCGCGCTACAGAAGCTATTCCCTTAATAAAACCTTTTATTGGACATCCAGTCGAAAAAGTAAAATATGCTGCTGCTAGAGCAATGTATCAGTTAACTAGTGATTCAGTTTATGGAGAAATATTAATCCAAGCCTTAGCTGGGGATGATTTACAATTACGTCGTTCTGCTTTAATGGACTTAGGAGCGATCGGTTATTTACCCGCAGGAAGTGCGATCGCGGAAACTTTAGCAGAAAACAGTATGAAACTTATTGCTCTCAAAGGATTATTGGAAGAAGAGATTAATCAAAATGGGAATCAAGCTTTTGAGTTAACCCAGGAAAGTATTAAAGTAATGGAGTTAATGGATTCACTGTTATAAAATGGAATCCTAGTATAAGTTTTAAAAACCTAGGTCGGGTAGTTAGTAGTTAGTTGTGAGTTACTGATTTTAACCTCTGAATTTTATTGTCAAGATAAATTTAGCGACGTGACAGAGATATTAACAAATACAGAAATACTGATAGAAGCAGTTAATAAAGCAGATTCTGCTGATGGATTATTAGAAGCTGTAGAAGATTTAGCTGCTGTCAAGGCAGTAGAGGCAATACCAACTTTAGTAGAAGTTTTAGGCTATAACAATCCAGGGGCAGCCGTGGCAGCCGTAGATGGATTGATTGAGATCGGAGAGCCAGTAGTACCCTATCTGTTAGCCAATCTCGATGATTATAACTATGGTGCTAGAGCTTGGGCATTAAGAGTATTTGCTGGGGTTGGCGATCCTCTTGCTCTAGATTTATTACTCAAAGCTGCCACTGCTGATTTTTCGCAAAGTGTTCGTCGTGCTGCTGCTAGAGGGTTAGGCATTATTCGCTGGTCAAAATTAGCCCCAGAAAAATTATTACCAGCACAAAAAGAAGTCCTACAAGCTTTATTACTTACTTCGGAAGATGGGGAATGGGTTGTTCGCTATGCTGCTGTTGTCGGATTAGAATCTTTAGCTAAGACTTTAGCAAAAACTCAATCTCAATTAGTTCCAGATATTACAGCTAGATTTTCTGGCATCATAGCCACAGATACAGAAATCGTAGTTCGCGCTAGGACAAAACTAGCCTGGCAAAAAGTCACGAGTAATGAGTAATGAGTAATGAGTAATACGAAATCCGATTATCAAAGTATACTTTTGGGTAATAGTTTTAAATTAGACTTAAAACCTTCTGCCTCCTGCCTCCTGCCTTCACTTAAGTTTTAAGCAGGGTAATCGCATCAAACGGATAGAGAAAAAAATGGGACAATAATGTATTTATTCCCATGAGGAAAGAGTCCCTAAAAGAATCGATAGAAAAGCATTTTGGCAAGAT
>JAAUYH010065157.1_pt1 | contig 19740 bp, 13 predicted proteins | sample 7278061 | NCBI WGS metagenome assembly JAAUYH01 (sample SAMN14350203, study PRJNA611818) | marine sediment metagenome | isolation source: surface marine sediment (0.6m) | place: French Polynesia: Moorea | collected 2018-08 | reverse complement strand
GCTAGAAGGGCATTTCAGCTCCCTCACCGAAAATTCCATTGCAGCCTGCAATGACTGAAAAGCTGAAATTACACCTGTCCGACATTGTTAAACATCGTTTAGAAACAGATATGCGATCGCTAGAAGCAAATAGGCAATCACATTTTCTCTACCTGTTCATAGCTTTGTTTCTGTCTGTATCACTTGTTACTTTTTAAAATGAGAATTGCTGACTGCCACTGCCAGTACTTTTTCTCGTCCTGTTTTGCTGCTTCGTCGTCAAGGAGGATCGATCGGATTGGAAGTAGAACAAATTTTAGGCGAACAAGAATTAGTGATCAGACCCTTAGGTAGCGCGATCGCACCTCCTAGTTATGTATATGGTTGTAGTATTTTACGTGATAGTCGTTTAACTTTAGTTATTGATGGAGTTGCTTTGGTCAAAACCCTTCAAGATAGAACAACTTCTAGCGATCGGCAAGCTTACTTAACTGGCTTTTCTCAACCCGTATTACCTGCTACTCAATCTAGTCAACAGCAAAAATTGCCTCCGACTTCCCATAAACTGGCTCAGACTTTATTAATTGTCGATGATTCATCTAGCCTCAGACATAGTATCGCTATGTCCCTAGAAAAAATTAGTAATCGAGTATTAAAAGCCGAAAATGGTCTAAAAGCCTTAGAACAATTACATCAAGCCAAAGATATTGATTTAGTAGTTTGTGACCTGGAAATGCCTTGTATGAACGGTTTTCAATTTTTAAAGGCAGTCCATCAACATCCAGATTTTTCTAAAATACCAGTTATTATGCTTACTTCGAGAGATAGTGATAAGCACCGCCAATTAGCCATGGAATTGGGTGCAAATGCCTATTTAACCAAACCCCATGATGAGCAGGAGTTATTTCAAACTATCAATAATATTCTGAATCAACGTTCCTCAGTAACTTCTGCTCCAGAAACTTTCCTAGTTTAGCGACCGCTCAGTTCGGGTACGAAATTTAAATATCGGCGACACGAAAACCCATCTGACATTCATAGACTTCCGCTTGATTTTCACTTGACTTATCAACAGTACGACTGCATTTTAATTTACCCTGATGCCAGCGAGGTAGTCCGCCACGATTTGCCATTAGACAAGTTTGACATACTTGCTTCGGTCTATACTGACGTAGACAACTTAATTGCTGCAACTAAACGATCGATCTCTTCTGGTAAAGTCAGGTAATGAACGCAAGCACGAATACAATCGGGATTAGCTAGAGTTCTCAGTAAAAAGCCTTGTTTTTCTAAAGTTTTAACTAAATCTCTGTGGTTAATATTACCTCGAACCTGAAAAAAAACTAACCCTGCTTCGGGGGGAGTATTTTTCAGACAATGAATTTTATCTATTTTGCTTAAGTTTGACCAGAGATAATTACTTAACTGGCAAATTTGTTGGTATCTTTGTAAAGAATTACCCCATTGTTGATGAGTAGCGATCGCAGCTTTTAGTCCTTCATATTCTGGATAAGCAGAAGTAGAAACTTCAAACTTACGTCCGTCTTCTTTCCAGGCTTGAGGTTGTCCTTGTTTATCTGTATATATTCCTCGCAAACCAATAAAAGTAGGTTGTAGCTGACTGAAAACATCTGGACTAATATAGAGTCCACCAACTCCCGCCGGACCACATAACCATTTATGACCGGTAAAAGCATAGTAATCTGGTTTGATTTCCCCTAAGTTTACAGGTAAAGAGCCTACAGCTTGGGCAGCATCGACTAAAACTTGAATCGGGCGAGCGCTCTCAGTATAATTGTGACAGAGCTTAACAATTTCTGCTAGGGGTAGGACTTGTCCTGTATTCCATAAAAGATGGCTGAACACAACCAGACGAGTGTTAGAAGTTAAATGTTGTTCGATAACTGCTACTGGATCGCCTTGGTTTAAAGTATCGAGAATAGGACATACAGTTACTTTTACTCCAAAACGACGAGAGATTTCACCGACAGTTGCAATGATACCCGGATGTTCGCAATCAGTCATTAGTATACTATCGCCTGGTTGCCAACTTATACCCCAAAGAGCGATGTTACAGCCAGCCGTAACATTTTCTGTCAAAGTAATAGTATTGGGTGTGGTATTTAATTCTGTCGCGATCGCTTTACGAATCTCAGCTAATCCACGGGTAATCCAAGCATTGATTTCTAGGGAAAAAGGACCTACTTGTTGTATGTATTGATGAGTTTTAATAACTGCCTCCAATGCAGATTGGGGCATAGTACCTTGTCCACCAAAGTTAAAATAGACTTTACCCGCCAATCCAGGGAAATTTTCCCGGTGTTTTTCGATTGCAATCTTCGGTAAACTATTAATCATAAGTATAATGCTAACTAAATCTTTGTCAATATATCTAGATGAATATAATCATCTAATTCATCTTTGTTTTTTAGTATATGTGGACACACAAAAACTTGGGCAAAATTCATCAAAATGAACACAATGATATTAACTGATGAATTATTACTCAATTACAAACGCTGCCGGCGTCGCACCTATTTAGATGTCCATGGTAATCCGCAACAACGAGATCCAGAAAAAGAATTTCTACTTAAACTCCGACGAGAAAGTCAAACTCATATCAACAATGTTTTACTAGCGCGATCGTTTGTCTATCAGAAACCTTTAGGTTCTTGGCGAAATTGGTCGCTAAATGCCCGACAAACTAAAATAATGATGCAGCAAGGGGTAGATTGTATTTATGGAGGAGTGCTAGCCCTAAATTTTACCGATTGGCAATCAGCCACAAAGCTTGTAAATTCGGACCCTTCGGGTTCGGGCGGTCAACATTCTGGGGAGACCCCAGAATTACGCCCTCACTTAGAAGCAAAGAAAGAAACACTGCTAACTCATAATTTAACAGAAGCAGCAGGAAACAAATTAACTTTTTTAGCCAAACCTACACTATTAATCAAAGTAGCAGGAAAGTCTAACTTTGGTGACTGGTCATATGTCCCCGTTAACATTAAACTAGGTCGCCGTCCCAAATCTGAATATAAATTAATTGCTGCTTTCCATGCCCAAATGTTGGCAGCTATTCAAGGAACTATTCCAGCAAATTCTCAACTTATTCTACGCCGACAAGATAGCTATTTTGTCAATTTGGAATACTGGTTGCCCAAAATGCAAACTACAGTCGCAGATTGCATAGCAATGCTCACAGAATTAGATGAACCAGAAGTGTTTATCTCTCGTCAGCGATGTAATCTTTGTCACTGGTATAATCATTGTTACGATATCGCTAAATCGCAACAACATCTATCTTTAATTCCTGGCGTTACTCCCAAACGTTATGAATATTTAAGCTCACAAGGAATAGAAACTGTAGAATATCTAGCTAAGATTAATTCTTCTCTAGTGAATGAGGCGATCGATGAAGATATTATTAACCAGTTACAACAACAAGCTCACTCAATTTTACACGATCGAGCAATACTTAAATCTACTCATAAATTAGCAAATCGACTAGAATTTCCCAATAATGCGCTCGAACTATACTTTGATATTGAAGCAGAGCCAGAACTAAATCTCGATTATCTTTTGGGAGTTTTACTGGTCGATCGTCAAAATAATACAGAAGTTTTTTATCCTTTACTAGCAGAGAAACCAGAAGATGAAGGCATTATTTGGCAACAATTTTTAAATCTGGTAACTCGCTATAGCGATGCACCTATTTTTCATTTCTCTGAATATGAAGTAGATGCAATTAAACGTTTAGCTAGATTGTATGGTACTCCTAAAACAGAAATTAAAATTTTATTATCTCGTTTGGTCGATTTACATCACTTAGTAACCGAATCGATCGTTTTACCTGTAGAAAGTTATTCTTTAAAATCTTTAGCTAACTGGATTGGTTTTGAATGGCGCGAACAAGGGGCAAGCGGAGAGCAATCTGTCTGTTGGTACGATCGATGGTTAAAGACGAGCGATCGCTCTTCACTGACTTCCATCTTACGTTACAACGAAGACGACTGTAGAGCTACCCGCTATCTTAAAGATTGGTTAGTTAATTTTTTAGAACTAGATTAATTTATGTTAGCGAATAGACCTGTCTTGAAAATAAGTAGTAGTGCAAAATGAATTACCTAGTTGAGGTCGTTAGTAGTTAGTAGTTAGTAGTTAGTGCGTCAAACATATTTAATCAGAAGAAATAATTAAAAGTTAGAAGCTGATAGCTAAAAGCTGATAGGTATTAGCGGGACTTTGACAAAAAACTAGGTTCAAAAAGGGGTGAAAGCCTTATATATCAATAGTTTAACCTCAAAATAGCTAAATCCTTAATATATCTGGGTTTCAGGCGAATTTACCTCGACGAGGTAAATTCGGCGTCTGGTGAGGCTTTCACCCCTTTTTGAGCGGGAAAATTATCAAAGTCCCGTTAGTATTGTACCGATTGATTTATCGCCATAGGTTGGTCGAGCTCGAGCTAACGGATATTTTCTTTTTTTGCATATCTTGCTCTTACTAAGACATAAGTATTGATATAAGACTAAAAGTTTAAAGTAAGAGAAAAAAATGAGCATGACGAACGTATCTAACAATTTTTTAAATACCAGACAACCCACAGTATTTCTAAAACAACCAGCTACTTGGTCGAGAGCGATCGCCTGGGGGATGATTGGAGTAACTACTTTTGGTATTAGTTGGGCAAGTATTGCGGAGATAGAAAAAGTAATTCCCGCTCAAGGCATTCTCGAACCTCAAGAAAGTGTTAGAGAAGTTCAAGCCCCTATGAGTGGCGTGGTTGAAGAAGTTTTGATTAAAGACGGAAATAGGGTTGAGGTCAATCAGCCTTTACTAAAATTCGATATAACTGCGACCCAAGCACAATTAAATTCTTTGCAGCAAATCAAACAATCTGTAATTCAGGAAAATAATTTTTATCAAAATCAGATCGGTTCTAACAACAAAAATATCCCCTCTACTTTAAATTTAAATTTACCTCCAGAAATCTTACTTTTACTCAAAAATCGCGCTGCTATAGTTGCCGAAAATCAATTCTATCAAGTCCAAATGAGTGGTAGTTCTTCAGGCAGTAATTTAACTTCTCAACAGCAAATTCGCTTGCAAATAAGCCAAGCAGAATTAAACTCCCGTGTTACTGCTCAACAACAAGCAGTCGCGCAATTAAAACAAGAATTAGCACAGAGCGAAATTAAGTTAGCTAATGCCAAAAATATGTTGGCTACTGCTCGCCATAATTTGGCTACAGAAAAAAATAACTTAGCTACCGAACAAGAAATATTACAGGACCTCGAGCCTTTAATGTCAGAAGGCGCAATTCCCAAAATTCAATATCGCCGACTAAAACAAGAAGTAGGGAAAAAACAATTAGCAGTAAGTACACAACAAGCAGAAGTAAATAACGCTCAAGCAGAAGTAAATCAACTGCTCAAAGAAAAATCCAGAATTAGAAGCGCGATCGCTCAAGCTCAAGCTCAATTAGTCAATACCGTTGCCGTCACCAAAAATGAGCTTCAAGAAAAAATTGCTCTCAATCATCAAAAAATTGCGGAGATAGATGCACAATTAGGTAAGCAAATTGTAGAAAACAACAAAAAAATAGCAGAAATTGACAGTCAAATTAGTCAAGCCCAACAAAATGTCAAATACCATGAAATTAAAGCCCCTGTAGCCGGAAAAGTATTTGAACTAAAAGCCCATTCAGGTTTTGTTACTGCTAACGGTCAGACCATTCTAGAAATTGTCCCCGATAATGCTCTAAGGGCAAAAGTTTATCTAACCAATAAAGACCGAGGTTTTGTTAAAGAAGGAATGGAAGTCGATGTTCGAGTCGATTCCTTTGACTATAGTGAATTTGGCGATATTCAAGGTAAATTAGTATCTATTGGAGCAGATGCTTTAGAACCAGATCAAAATCATCCTTATTATCGTTTTCCCGCCCATATCGAGTTAGAACAGCAGTTTGTTAATGTCAAGGGTCAAGAAGTTCCCTTAACCTCTGGGATGTCTGTTAGTGCCAATATTAAAGAAAGAAAGCGTAAAGTTATTAATATTCTGCTTCATAGCCTAGCTAAGAAATTTGATAACTTAGAAAAAGCGAAATAACCTCAGTTCAGGCTCTCGAAAATTTGTTATCCTAAGTCCGATTGTCAAAACCAACTTTTAAATCAAGGGTTCATTAATCTTTAAATGACGATGGCTCAGTGAGCTTATTCTAAAAAGATAAGTTTTTCAGCAAAAACTCATAATTGTTTGGATTAATAGTTTAAGTGAGTAGCTAGTTGCATGGTCGCAATGGGATCTAATGAACTTTTAAAAACTAAATTTTTTATTCCGTCGATAAAATCTAATTTAGTTAAACGCGATCGCCTAGTCAAATATCTCCATCGAGGAACCAAAGAAAAATTAATTCTTATTTCTGCCCCTGCTGGATTTGGGAAAACTATCCTGTTGGCGCAATGGTTAAATCAAACAGCATTAAAGCATACTTGGTTATCTTTGGATGAACGAGATAATGACTTTAAAAGATTTTGGACATATGTTATTGGTGCGTTACAAAAAGTCCAACCTCACTTGGGTAAAAAAACTCTGGAGATGCTTAAAAATCCAGAGATTAAAGATTACGAATATTTTTTAACTTCTTTAATTGCTCAAATAACCACTCTAGCAACAGATGTAATTTTAATTTTTGATGATTACCATTTCATTAAAGTAACTTCTATCCACCAAAGTTTACAATTTTTACTAGATTATTTACCTAAAAACTTACATTTAGTTATTGCCAGTCGTTCCGATCTACCACTACCTTTAGCACGTTTGCGGGCTAGAGGAGAGTTGAGCGAACTACGAGCTAGAGAACTTCGTTTTACTACCGATGAAGCCCAACTTTTCGCCCGTGAGGTAATGAAACTCAATTTATCTGAAGAACAAGTATCTGCGTTACAGTCAAAAGCAGAAGGCTGGATTGCAGGATTACAGATGGCTGCTTTGTCGTTGCAAGAATGTTCTCATATATCCACTTGGATTGAGTCACTACAAGGCAATCAACGTTATATTTGGGACTATTTGACAGAAGAGGTGTTGGAACAGCAACCAGAAACTCTTAAATCTTTTTTATTACAAACTTCAATCTTAGAGCGTATGACTGGTTCTCTCTGCGATGCAGTTCTTGAGTCAGAAAATAGTACGGAAACACTAAATTATTTAGATCGAATCAATTTATTCGTTATTCCTCTAGATAATAATCGTTGCTGGTATCGCTATCATCATCTTTTTGGCGAATTGCTATGTCATTACTTACAGAAACAAGAACCCGATCGAGTTCCTGAATATCATCGTCGCGCTGCTAGGTGGTATGAACAACAGAATTTAGTCGATGAAGCATTTAAGCACGCCTTAGCAGCCAAAGACTGGGAATTAGCAGCAGATTTAATTGAAAAAGATGCTTGGACGCTGTGGTTTACCGCAGGTGATATTGCTGGAGCACGACAGTATCTTGAAGATGCGGAACGTGCGATCGAACTTAAACCTATACCTAAGAATAAACCCAGTTGGACAAATCATCCATTAGCTAGCGAAGTGACTGAATTTTGGGCAAATATAGCTACAATCAAAAGTTTTCTCTCTCACGAACAAGATCGAACAGAGGCAATTCATTTAGCACGAGAAGCTCTCAAAATTGTACCTGAATACAACTATTGGTTACGATCGTTAGCTTTGATGAATCTTGGTGCAAGCTACTATCTTACTGATAAATTTGAGCAAGCAGAACCGATTTTGCTAGAAGCAGCAGAAGTAAGTACTCGCTGTAAACAAGCAGATAAAATTAAATCAGCATTTATCGATCGTACCGCTGAATCAGCTGTAACTTCCTTATGTTTTCGGGCAGAATTAAAAGAACTACACGGGGAATTTAAAACGGCGATCGCTATTTGTCAAGAAGCTCTAGAAATATCAACTAAACGCCATTGGCTAGACACCACACCAGGAATTTTTGCTCAAGCAATCATGGGTAAGCTATTGTGGCAACAGAACGAAAAGGTTTGACAGCTATGAAACGCATACAGTGCATAGTTTAGCGGGGTTGTCACCCCGCCAGCACCTTGGGATGAATCAAGAATCCCTCACTAAAAGTGAGGGAGTGTCAACTGTTACTGAGTTAGTTCTACAAATTCTTCGATACTCATGACAAAAAAAGAAAATGTAAATATCTTATTTCAGTCTAGCTAGTTCTGGTTGTGATAGGAGCAATTACTCAGCCCAGAATATCGTATACTTGAGGTTTAATCCTAATTATAAAGACAGAAATAACGACCCCTAAGAGCCATTAACTCTTCGTGAGTACCCATCTCTTCGATAATGCCTCTCGCCATAAATAAAATCAGATCGGCTTCTTTAATAGTGCTAAGACGATGAGTAATAAAGAAGACAGTACGGTCTTTAAACTTATCTGCCAAATTCAAACATAATTGCTGTTCGGTTTCATAATCTAAAGCACTAGTAGCTTCATCTAAAATGAGTAAGCGAGGATTTTGTAAGACAGCACGAGCGATCGCAATTCGTTGCCGTTGTCCTCCCGACAAGGCAGAACCTCTTTCCCCAACTTGAGTGTTATAGCCATTGGGTAAATCCATAATAAAATCATGGGCACAAGCAATCTTAGCAGCAGCAAAAATCGCCTCAGTAGTTGCTTCGGGATTATTAAGCGCGATATTTTCGTGAATTGTCCCGTCGAACAAAAGAGGATTTTGAGGTACAATTCCCAACTGACGACGGAGAGAGTAGAGTTCGATTTTGCTAATGTCGTAACCATCCACCAAAATACGACCGCCTAATGGTTCATAGAAGCGGGGCAAAAGTTTAGTCAAGGTACTTTTACCAGAACCACTTTGACCTACAATACCGACAAAAGAACCAGCAGAAATATCTAGATTAATTTGACTTAGTTGTAAAGGCCCACTACTAGCAAAACGAAAAGAAACATTTTCATATTGCACCGTTCCTTTAATTTCTGGAAGGGGTAAATTATTACGAGCTTCTGGTGGAGATTCTTGAGGATGATTGAGAATATCGCCAAGACGTTCGATCGACAGGGCAGTTTCTTGAAAGTTTTGCCACAGTTGAGATAGACGTAACAAAGGACCAGTAACATAACCAGAAATAATCCGAAAAGCAATTAATTCCCCTAAAGTTAATTCATTTTTGAGAACTAGATATGCCCCTACCCAGAGAACTAACAGGCTAGAGAATTTGTTGAGAAAATCGCTCAAAGAACCAGCAATAGTCGAAAGTTTAATCGCTTTAAACCCAGCCGAAATATAGCGACCGTATTGTTCTTGCCAAGTCATGCGCGATCGCAACTCAATATTTTGTGACTTCACAGTTTCTATGCCACTCAGAACCTCCACTAGATAAGAATTGGTAGCTGCATAGCGTTCTGCTTTAGTCCTTAACATTCTCCGCAAAATCGGTGAAAATATTAGGGTCAGTAAGATAAACAAAGGTATAACCAGCAAAGCCACTATAGTAAGTTGGGGACTGTAGATGACCATCACCACCACATAAATTACTGAAAAGATGGCATCTAATACTACAGTTAAAGCCGTGCCTGTCAAAAAAGAGCGAATCTTCTCTAATTCGGTGACTCTAGTGGTTAATTCTCCCACAGGACGCTTACCAAAATAACTCATGGGTAAGCGCAGCAAATGATCGATTACTTGAGAAGCTAGAGTTAAATCGATACGGTTAGTGGTATCGGTAAACAAATAAGTACGGACACTGCCCAAAAAACCTTCAAAGATGGCGACAAAGATCAGTAACACACCCAGAACATGGAGAGTATCGAGGCTATTTCCTCCAATTACCTGATCGATGATGACCTGAGTCATTAAAGGATTGACCAGACCAAAAAGTTGTACAAAGAAAGAAGCAATTAAGACTTCTAAGAGTACCCGACGATAACGAGAAAGTGCTGGGACAAACCAGGAAATACTAAACTTGTCTTTGGGAGTATTTACGCCTTCTTTTAGCAGCAGTACTTGACCGGATTCACCCCAAATATCGGCAAAAGTATCTAGTTTTAAAGTTTTGATGCCCGATTCTGGTGCAGCTAGAACTATTTTTTTATTACTAATATCGTAGATAATCGCAAAATTATCTTCCCAACGTACCATAACTGGTGTGGGCAGTTTGGGCAAATTATTAGCAGCTACCCCCACAATCTGAGTTTGTAACCCCATCAAATCTGCTACCGCAGCACAAAAAGGAAGAGAAAGACTACCTGTCTTTTTTTGATTGACCACTACTGTACGAATCACTTCTCGATGAAAAGGAATACGGAAATATTCTCCTAACATCTGAAAGCAAGCCATCGTTGCTTTTTCATCTCCTTTAGCCCGTACTAAAGGATATTTGGTCTTTTTTTGTTTATCCTTTTTTGGTTCGACACTAGGTAAAGACTCAGGGTGAGTAAGATGGTCGCGGGCATAAGGAATTGTGGCTTGAGGTTTACTAGTTACTTTAACTATCTCGGAAACAAAGATTGATTTGGGTATGCCGACTACACGCACCGAACCCGAATTTATTTGCTTTAGCTGAGAGAAATGTTCTTTGGTATTAATTAATGTTCCTACTGGTAAATCGGGTAAATATTTTCCACCACTGATAAACCACAACCAATCTGAGTCTAATTCTTCGGGATTATGAGGAGGAACTTGACAGACTACTGCTTCAGGGTAGGCTTGCTGTGCTAATTCTTTTAAATTCGTAGCACCATCAGCACGCCGTTCTAATTCTGCCGATAGTAACTCAAAAACCTCAATTAAAGCGCATTTTTGGCGAAATGCGTCGGCTAGATCGGGATATTCTTGCAGTAGAGCATAAAATTCTTCAGTTGGTAAAACTAGACAATCAACTTCAGAAGAGGCGATCGCTGTTTCTGTGTATACTTTTCTAATTAAACTAGCCCAGCCGAGAATATCACCCGGATTTAGCTTGGTAATGGTTACTTCTTTCTGACTGCGAGAATCGTAACCTAAGAGTCGAGCTTGTCCACTATAAATAATAGTTATATAGGCAGGAATTTTCTCCCGCATCAAGATGGTTTCTCCGAGACGATAGCGCACCGGTTGCCATTGGGCTGATAGTTTAGCTAAAGCTTCTGGTGGTAACTGGTTAAAAGGAGATACTCCAGCGATAAATTCTTCCATAGTTGGAGTCAGAGAAGTCATATTTTATAAATAATAGGTAATAAGTAATAGGTATTAGGCGAGCGACTACAGACTGTAATAAATAATATATATTAAAAGGGTTTTGAGTCTTCTTATTAATAGAAAAGTTATTAATTAATAAAAGCAGACTTCATAGAAAACGTGGCTACCGTGATTTATTGGCATGGGTGCAAGAGATGCTATGAACTGGAGTTTACAACCCAGGGATGAAAATAGATTCATTCAGCAACTCCAGCAACTCCTGAATGTTATTTTTAAGACAGAGCTAATTTGTTGGCAGTAAAATTTGAGATGTGGGTAAGGAAGGCAAAGAAGGCTCAACTTCCTGTTTTTGGAGAGATAGGTCTATTTTAATTTGATTGAGTTGCTTAGATAGCCAATTATTGAATAATTCATGTAGTAAACGCCAACGCATACGCTCGTCTAATTGTGCTGGAATTAACTTTTCTAAACGAATAATTACAATCCATTCTCCTACTTGTGTGGGTGGCCACAATTGACCTGGTTTACTCAATTTCAACATTCTGGCAATAGTTGGGTGAGGCATATCCATGGGCATCGGACCAATTAATCCGCCATTTTTTGCTTCTGCACCTTGAGAATATTCCCGCGCTAATTCCGCAAAAGATTGTTCTCCTTCTGTTAGTCGGTGATATATTTCCCGCGCAGCCCCTGCATCTCGGAAACGAATCATCGAATAGCTAACCTGGTCTAATTGGTCTTTGCGTTCTAAAAAGTAAGATTCTAGCCGATGTCCCCATTTTTCTTGTTGAAATTTCTGAATTTTTAGGGGGCGTAAAGCAAAGGTTTCTAATTCTGATGGGATGATATTATTACGTTGGCACCAAGCTTGCAGTTCGCTTTCTTCGGTTATTTGTTGCTGTTTTTTAAATTGTTCTAGGGCAAATGTTTTTTCTTCTGGGGTACAGCTAACGGAAGCGATAGCTTGGTCGATAATTATTTCACTTAAAAACTGGGGCAGCATTTTGTATTTGGTTAGTCGGGGGATAATTTCTGAAGCAGTAATAGTTTGTTCGCCAACTTTCAATACTCCAGACAGAAAATGTCTCTCGATTTGACTGGCTACATCCCGCAAAAAGTTGGCTGCTTGATGATTGCCATGGGACATCATTTTAGCTGTCACCTGTTCTATTAGTTCGATCAAGTCGCGATCGATTAAGTCTTGATTATTATTTAAAACTTTGCTGGCTTGAGTCGGATAGGTTAGTAAAATACTAATTAGGTTTTGTTGGTTTTTGATATCTTGCTTATCCATAACGAAAGGCATTGTAATATTTTCTAAGTTTAAAATTAATTAACCCACCTGCTTTTTTTAGTATGAGAAGATCCTCAAATTTATGCAGGAATTCGAGGAATACATCCTCAAAATTGTATCTTTGAGAGCCAAGTAAAATTATTTATATAATCTGAGTCATAGTCTATTCCTCTATTGTTCATTTTTTGGGTTAGATTTGTTTTTTGCATTCACTTATTCCTATTTCTGGAGAAAAAGAGGGTATGCAGTTTTGAGACAAAAAAAAAGAAGCAGATTTACTACTTCATTCTTTTATCTGCGTTCATCTACTATAGGCTACGGACTCTATTAAAAATCGCCGTCTTGGTCTATTTTACGAACAACAAAGTAAACTAACCCAACCAACATAGCTACAAATATCAAAATTCCCGTTATAACTGTATAACCGATGAGGATGCTTACTATTACAGCAGCTAAATAGGGAATAGTAATAATAGCAGTATAAAAAATCACCGTTGAGCGATTCCAGTCAATATTAAAATCTGTTCGCACTTTTCCCCCTCTTCCGGCTGTAGGAAGAGATGGCGGTGCAGCACCCAAACCACGGCTTTTTTTAAGTCTGTTTGTATCTAATTTTTTTCTTTTAGGCATGATTTATAGTGTCTTTATTTTTTCAGATATAATTACTCTATTTTTCTAGAATTCAATGCCAGTCTAATTTCATATCTAGATACTCTTCTAGTTTTTGGTTATGAGGTTGAAAATAATCAGCAAGGGTTTTTCTCAACTCATCGCTAATAGGATTATAAGCACCTGCATTAAATTTAGGGTATTGGGAGAGTGGACGATCGCTCAAACCTAAGAATTTGTATACTCTTTTCATTACTGTTTCTGGATCGCTATATAAATCTTCACTTTTAATTAGACAAAATTGTTCTCGAGCGAACAATTCCATCCAGACTTTTAATTTATAAACATATAGACTCCCAATGATATTATCTGGGTTATGATACACTGTCCGTATAATATCCTCTTCACTAAAATTTTCTAACTGTTTTATTTCCCGAGCAACTGCGTCGTCAAAAGTTCCTTTAGCTAAACCACTATTTAGCTTATGATGATGCCAAGATACAGCGCGATCGATAGGATTTCTGAGTAAAACAATTAGCTTAATCTGCGGAAAATTAGCTTGAATTTGTTGGGCTGCTTTAGGAAAACGAATATAGTTAGGAGTCGCTTCCCCTGTAACAAAATCCGCTCGATCGCTAATATTAGGAAAATGAGCTAAATACCAATCAATACCATACTTAAATTTTGTCCCAAAAAAGTTAATTTCTTTTTTATGGGGAAGAAGAATTTGAGGATGAGATTTTAAATAATTAAATAGAGAAGACGTACCACATTTAGCTGCACCAATAATCAAAAAATCAGGAGCATTTTGTTTTGGTTTTTGCCAATCTAATTCAGCTAGCTGAGGATAAGCAGTTACTATTCTTTGATAACAACTAGTTTGATAACAGTTAATTGCTTCTTCAATATTGCCTCTATCTGCCAAAGCATCGCCTAAATTACCCCAAGCAATGTCAATATAGGGATGTCGATCGACTATACCTCGATAAAAATCAATCAGTCGATCGAGTTGTTCTGGTGCAACATTAGTATATTGAATAGCATAGTAAGCTCCTAAAAACTGCGGATTAAGCTCGATCGCTTTTTGATAGGCGGAAATTGCTTCAGAAAAAAAGCTTTTACTTCTGAGTAAGGTAGCTAATTGATGATATTGCTTAAAATTCGACTCGGAGTTACTATAAACGGCTTCTTTATAAGCAGCGATCGCTTGTTGTTCAATTTCGGATAATTCTGGAGCTAACTCAACAGCTTGACGGTAAAATTTAAGTGCCGAGCGATACTTACTTTGAGCTTGAAAAATAGCTCCCAATCTTAGATAAGCAGGAATAAACTGAGGGTAAATTTTGATAACATTTTGATATGCAGCAATAGCTGGAGACCATTTCTGTTGCTTTTCTAGAACATTGCCCAATTGATAATGAGCTTCCCAATATCTTGGTTGTAACTCGATCGCTTTTTGATAGTTTTTGCTGGCTTGAAACCATTTTTGTTGCCGTGCTAACACTGTCCCCAAACCATAGTATCCCGCAGCAAAATTTTCATCTAATTCTGTTGCCTTGCGATATTGAGTAATAGCTTGTTGCCATTGTTTTTGCTGTGCTAGAGCTTGTGCCAAACAAAAGTGAAACTGAGGATTATCGGGATTGTGTTTAACTGCCTGACGGTATACAGCGATCGCTTGAGGAAATTTTTCTCTAATAGTTAGAAGTTTACCCAAACTGTAATAAGCAGGGAAAAAATCCGGTTTGAGTTTAATTGCTTGTCGATAACAAGAAATTGCTTTACCTAGTTTTTTATATTTCCATAAGGTATTACCCAGAGAATAATGTTGTTGGGCTTCTGCCCAATGAGGCTCTAAATTAAATGCTTCATACCAAGATTCGGCAGCTTTTGCCTCATTGCCTATTTGCTGAAATACTCTAGCCAGATTACGATAAGCTCCTGCAAATTTTGGATTGATTTTAATAGCTCTTTCATAGCAGTCGCTCGCCTCTTGCCATTGTTGTTGTTGAGCATATATGCTACCCAAATCTGCGTGCAATTCTTCTTTATCGGGGTTTTCTGCGATTAATTTAGTATATTTTTCTATCGTTTCAGTAGTAAAGGAGGATTGCTCGGGAGAAAGTTGTGATTTCTTCTTCATGTTCACCTTTATCGTCGTGGATTTAAGTTACCGTTTTTGTTTGGGTAGAGAGAAACAACTTCCCGAAAAACGGAGCAAGAGAGGGGAGTCTCAATTTTAAGGCAAGCGATGGTTAGTTGACATTGCTTTACAATAAATAGCAACTATGGTTAAAGTTAGAAATGAATAGGGTAAGATAGACTGCCTTTACTGTAAAATCCCAACTAGATAAACTCAATAATTAAACTTTATTCAATTTAGATAGGAGACACTAACATGAGCGCAGAAAGTATGCTTTTCAATGGCATGATTTTAGCTATAGTCCTTGTCCTTGTAGGATTATCTTGGGGCTTTTTAATTCTTAAAATCCAGGGTGGGGAAGGAGAATAAATTCTCGATACCTTAGATAGATCGGTGGCAATTGCGCCGATCGCTTTGATTTTAATGTTTCTGTCAGAGATTTAATATCTTCGATATAATTTGAAAAGATAAAATTGTTGCAAAATGTAAAGCGTGCACATTGCGGATTCTCCAGAACAAATATTAACCCCAACATCGATCGCTCTTGGTAATTTTGATGGTATTCATCGAGGACATCAAAAAGTCTTAGAGAAGATTTTTGAGCAATCCCATCGTCAAAAAACACAGTATACTTACCCAACGGTAGTTAGTTTTTCACCTCATCCTCGCGAGTTTTTTACAGGAAAAAAACTTAAATTATTGACTCCCGTAGCCGAGAAAGCCCAACAGCTAGATAGTTTAGGAATTAAGCAACTAGTACTATTGTCCTTCAATCGAGAGTTAGCATCCCTCAGTCCATCACAATTTGTCGAGAAAATTTTAGTTCGGCAATTACAAGCCAATCACATCAGTGTGGGGGAAGATTTTCGCTTCGGTTTCCAACGAAAAGGGACAGCTACTGATTTAAAAGCGATCGCGTCGGATTTGGGAATTAATGTTTATATTAATGCTCTTCACAAGTGTCGAGAGCGAGCTCATCATCCTGAAAACGTCCGTATTAGTAGTTCTCTAATTCGTCAAGCTTTGCAAGCAGGAGAAATAGAACAAGCTAACTCTATGTTAGGTAGAGCTTATTCTCTCATCGGCAAAGTAGTAAAAGGGCAACAATTAGGCAGAACGATCGGTTTTCCTACAGCTAATCTTCAAGTCCCATCAGAAAAATTTCTGCCTCGCTATGGTGTTTACTCAGTTAATGTATCCCTAAAAGACAATTCTAATTTTCAGATGCCAATTAAAAGTGTCATGAATATTGGCTACCGTCCTACAGTACAAGGTGATGCTCCCACGATAGAAGTTCATCTGTTAAATTGGTCGGGAGATCTGTACGCTCGAACTATTAGTGTCAGTTTAGAGCGATTTTTGCGCCCAGAGCAGAAATTTCCCTCTCTAGAAGCCCTTAAAAGGCAAATTGCTGCCGACTGCGAAGCTGCCTTATTGTGTTAACAATGGCTATTACAAGAGATTTAAACTGGAACAGCTAAGAGCTTAAGTTAAAGAGAAATTTAGATATGGCAGAAGAAAACATACTGTTAGAGCCCGATCGGCTGTGGAATAAAGTAGTCGAACAGACAGAATATGCTCGTCAGTGTGGTGCATTACAGTCGATCGAAACAGACTATCAGTTTATCGAACAAAATGGTATTTCTTTTTTAGTGCGTACTCTGTCTAACTTGGCACGGAAAGAACAAGCTCAAAAACAGCGAAAACAGATAGAAAAACAAACCAACCAAGAATTCGATCCTTTTCTTCCTTACGAAAAAGACTTATTTGTTGCCGATATTTCTCCTACTCATCTTTGTCTATTAAATAAATTTAATGTAGTCAATCATCATTTACTGATTGTTACTCGTGATTTTGAAGACCAAGAAAATTGGCTTAATTTGGCAGATTTTCAAGCATTATGGGTATGTATGCAAGAAATTGATGGTTTAGCTTTTTATAATGGCGGTAAAATTGCTGGTGCTTCTCAACGACATAAGCATTTGCAACTTATTCCCCTGCCTTTTATTCCTGAAGAATGCCATTTACCCATCAAACCAGCCATTGCTACTGCTGTGTTTAATGATTATTTCGGTACCATTCCTCAATTTCCTTTTAGTCACGCGCTCGCTCTTTTAAATTTAACCCAGTCTGACTCTATTACTAAGACAGCCCAAAAAATGATGGCTTGCTACCATTCCTTATTACAAGCAGTAGGCTTAGAGATAGATAGCAAAAACCAGATTCAATCGGGTGCTTACAATATGCTAGCTACCAAAGAATGGATGTTAATCGTACCCCGAAGTCAAGAGTCTTTCTCGTCGATTTCTATTAACTCTTTGGGTTTTGCTGGTTCTTTGTTTGTACGCGATCGAGAACAAATAAAACTTTTAGAATCAATTACTCCTATGACTATCTTGTCTAAGGTTGCTTTTCTTAAGGATTGACGCTCCCACAAAAAGATAAATAAGTTACTAACCGAGCCCCAATCACTAATTCCAATTACCAATCAGAGTAAAAGCAGACCAGAAGTAAGGATCGGAAAGAGTTAGTGAACCCTGGGGAAATACGGATGGAAGAGAAACAGATTCTCCATTAGATAGTAGTAATTCTCTATCTTTAATTTTAACCTCACCTTTAAGCATACTTAATTGAGTTGCGCGTAAAGCTTCAGCTTTTACTAAAGTATCACTCAAGCGGTCGTAAAATTCACTCATCAGAGCTAAAGTCCCCAAATCGCTAATATACCAAAGGCTAGCCAAAGCAGATTTAACCCCAGCTTGAACGGCTAAACCAGCAAACCCTAGTTCTGATTCTTCATCACCCAAAGCTGTTTCACAAGCACTTAGTACCAATAGCTCGATCGGTGCAGCATCATTAGTACTCCATCCCAGTTCATCAGATATTCGTCTCAATTCAGGCAATTTCAACTTTCGATCCGAAAATTGAATAAAAGAATCAGCAAAATCTCCTGCTTTAAATTGTGCATGAGTACCTAAGTGAATAATTCTAAATGGTTGACTACGACTATTTTGAGCAATAAAGTTATCTACCGTGAATTCTTCGTTTAAAAATACTTCTCCTTGACGAGGATTGCGGGTAATATTGCGTAATTCAAGAGACATAGCTGGTAGAGGAGCTTGCTCTGCAAATTCTGATGCTCCCATTGCCAAAATTGGACTTTGATTAATAGTCACATAGCGAGTATCAGTTAAACCAAAACTGGGAACTAAAGCTACTGCATATTTTTCGACTAAAAATTGTTGACCGTCATGGAGTGCTGCTATGGGAATTAGACGTAGTCCAGAATCCATAGAAAACACTAAGATATCAATATCGTTATCTTTTAACTCGGCTTCTAAAGGTTGAATTATCAATTGATATAGCTTTTGAGCAGATTCTAAATAGTCACTCTTACCTATACTTCTAGAGTTGCTTACTTCTTCCCTAAATCTGTTGGCTATTGTCATAATTTCTTTTCTCGATGAAGACTGAACTGTTTCGCGTATGGTTTCAGTTCGATCGAGATTACGACTATTGAGTTCTACCTTGGAATCATCTTTACTCGAATTCACAACAGAATTATTGCTATTAGCTTTATTAGTGAGTGTTGGTAAAACAGCAAAAGTTTCTAGCCGATCGGATTGAACTGATACATTAATAAATGCTGGTTTTTGACCTGTTTGTTGCCATAATTGACCCAATCTGTCAGAAATTTGCTCCACAGAAGGTATGTGACCATATAGCTGAACTCCAGAAGAACTAATCAACTGATTTACTTGGAATTCTTCATGAAGTTGGATAGCAACATTAGTAGGAGCTTCTTGAATCTGTGCTTCATAAGCAATACGATTTATTTCTTGTTGCGATGCTGTTTCTGCTTTTTGTTCAGTTTCGTCTTCCTTTTTAGCTACATCTTCTTCTTCTGATTGAGCATCAGTTTCATTCTTTTCTTCAGTATTGGCATCAGTTTCACTTTCCCCTGACGTGTCGGCACTAGTCTGAGAATCTTCCTCCAAATTGTTACTCTCTGCTGTTTCACTTTCCCCTGACATGTCGGCACTAGTCTGAGAATCTTCTGCCAAATTGTTACTCTCTGCTGTTTCACTTTCCCCTGACGTGTCGGTACTAGTCTGAGAATCTCCTGCCAAATTGTTACTCTCTGCTGTCTGATTTTGTTGAGGATCTGTTGGATTTATTTGGGGCTCTTCTGTAATTGTAGGTTCTGTTGGAGTTGTTTGAGGATTGGTATCATCGGGTACTGAATCCAATTTTTGATTACCGAGATTCTGGGCTGCTGAATCAGAAGAATTGGTAGTATCCTGATTATTTTCTTCTAGATTGTCATTAGCCGTTTTCTGCTCGGAGTCTGAAGAATTGGCAGTATCCTGATTATTTTCTTCTAGATTGTCATTAACCGTTTTCTGCTCCGAGTCTGGAGAATTGGCAGTATCCTGATTATTTTCTTCTAGATTGTCATTAGCCGTTTTCTGCTCCGAGTCTGGAGAATTGGCAGTATCCTG
>JAAUYH010222050.1_pt1 | contig 19747 bp, 22 predicted proteins | sample 7278061 | NCBI WGS metagenome assembly JAAUYH01 (sample SAMN14350203, study PRJNA611818) | marine sediment metagenome | isolation source: surface marine sediment (0.6m) | place: French Polynesia: Moorea | collected 2018-08 | reverse complement strand
GAGTCGATTGCCTGGGCGTCGATGAATGCCGTCGTCGTCGAGATCGCTCGCACCGGGATCCCCAGGACCACGGCTGCCCCGGCGTGGCCGACGATCTCGTGCAGTACGTTGGCTGCCACCCACGCCAACCCCGAGACGATGATCAGCGTCGGGGTATCGATTGCGACGACTCGCCCGGACAGTGGGCGAATCCCCTCCGAAGTGACCACTCGCTCAATAGCTGGCATCGGACAGCTCGCTCGGCATCTGCTCTAACCGTAGGATCGCCATCGCCCCGTGAACAGGGGAGTTGGTCACCTGGCCGATTGGGCTGGGGGCGACTGGCAGGGCGCCCGGCCTATCGAGCACTGGGGCGGCCGCTCACAACCTTTGGCACGAGTTCGAGGACTCCCATTGTGTGTGCGTAGGCCCGCGCTCGGGGAATGGGCGACGAGAAGTAGTCACGAGGGGGCCGCGAGTCGAACTGCTTGCAGAAGAGCTCCAGGGAAAGCCCGACCACGACCAAGTCGTAATCCCAGCCCGGGTATTTGGCCGTGTAGTCAAGGCGGGTACGCGCCAATACCTCCGACTCGGCGTTCCAACCGTTGAAATCGAAGACATGAGTACCTAGCCGGTAATAGACGTGAGAACCGGGGCCCGAGGACCTCGGCACCATCGCCACGACTTCACCGGCGAGCTCGGCGAGTTCCTCAGCCACAACGAAAGCAAGGATGTGGCAAGCACCGGCCGCGAAGAACGACCGATCCGGGCGGAACCATGACAGCCGCTGGTCGGCCCGCTCGGCCTCAGTTCGCGTGTAGCGAAGCGTCGAATCCACCACCTCCAGATCGTACGCCCACCCGCCCGCGTACTGGATCCCCGACATTCCCAGGCCCAGCAGGTCAACTTCAACCATCGCTAGGCTGCCGGAGCCAAGGGAGGTGCGATGGCGTCGGTGATCACCGTCGACGGATTCCGGAAGTCCTATGGCTCGAAGGTCGCGGTCGACAACATGTCGTTCGCGGTCGAAGAGGGCGAGATCTTCGGCATTCTTGGGCCGAACGGCGCCGGCAAGACGACGACCGTCGAGTGTGTCCAGGGGCTGCGGACGATCGATGCGGGCACGATCCGAGTGCTCGGCTATGACCCCGTGACCCAGGTGGGTGAGCTACGCCAGCGCATCGGCGCGCAGCTCCAGGACTCGTCCTTGCCCGGTCGTCTCACGGTGGCCGAAACACTGGAGCTCTTTGCCGCGTTCGCCGACAATCCGGTGGAGACCGAGCAGCTGCTGTCCCAGTGGCGACTGACAGAGCAGAGGGATCAAGCCTTCGGCAGTCTCTCGGGCGGACAGCGCCAGCGTCTCTTCATCGCACTGGCATTCGTCAACTCGCCCCAGCTCGTGTTCCTCGACGAGCTCACCCAGGGTCTTGACCCCCAGTCTCGTCGCGCCACATGGGAGCTGGTCCGCGACATCCGTCGAGCAGGCACGACCGTGGTGCTCGTCACCCATTTCATGGACGAGGCCGAGCAACTCTGTGACCGCCTAGCGGTCGTCGACGACGGCGAACTCATCGCCCTCGACACACCCCAGGGGCTGATCGATAGCTTGGGCCTGCCATCCATCGTGCGCTTCAGCAGCACCGAGCCCGATCTAGATTGGCTCGGCGCTCTCGACGTCGTCGATTCGTTCACGCGGGAAGGGGGCGGCGTCGAAGTCGTCGGCTCCGGTCCGGTGCTGGCACTGGTCGCCGCCGAGCTGGTCGCCCAGGGCGTCGTTCCCGCCGACCTCAGGGTCGAGCGGCCGACGCTCGAGGATGCCTTCATCGCCCTCACCGGTCGGAGGATCAGGACATGAGGACGGTGCAGGGCTACAAGGCCTTAACCAGAGCTGAGCTCCGGCTCTTCCGTCGCGAACCCTTCTCGGTCGTGTTCGTGCTCGCCTTCCCGCTGATGATGATGCTGTTGCTCTCGGCGGTGTTCGGCAATGACGAGGCCGACGCTGGCGACATCGAGAACGGGATGCTGGTGTGGCGCGGTGTCACCCCGACCGACTACTACACCGCAGCATCGGTCGCAGTCATCGTTGCCGCCCTGGGCCTCATGACGCTGCCGATCAACCTGGCCGGATACCGCGAGCAGGGCATCCTCCGCCGTCTCCGGGCCTCGTCGGTTTCGGCCGTCACGCTGTTCGGGGCCCAGCTCTCCGTCGCCTTTGTCACCTTTCTGGGCGGCGCAATCGTCATGGCGGTGGTGGCCTGGTTGGCGTCGGGGGCTTCACTACCCGATGATCCGCTCGGTGTGGCCGTGGCCCTAGTGGTCGGAACCGTCGCATTCGGGGCGATCGGCCTCCTGCTCGCGTCCATCGTGCAAAGCAGCAGATCGGCGCAGGGAATCGGACTGCTGCTCTTCTTCTCCATGTGGCTGATCTCGGGCACCGCGCCCCCACGAGCCGTGTTGCCGTCAGGTCTCCGTGACTTTGGCGGTCAGCTCCCCCTCGCCCATCTCGCCACCGCGGTGCAAGATCCGTGGTTCGGGTTCGGGTGGAGCTGGTCATCGCTGGCGTACCTCGCCGGCTGGGCCGTCGTTGCGGGCGCCCCCGCCCTGTGGTTCTTCCGCTGGGACTAGCGGGTACCGCTCGCGAGGAAGTGCTGGGATCCCGGCTGCCGGTCACTTTCGGGCCTCTACCCGAGCGCTTGAGCTCGCCGCTTGCGTGACGCCTTGCCCCATCCGCCTTGATACGTCGGTGAGAATATGGCCAGGTACTGCGGGTTCGGCATTCCGTTGACCTGTTGTGGCGGCGGATTGTCTTCGTAAGTCGACCAGAACATCGAGGAAGCGTCGCTCTCGAGACGGGCCTTGACCCACTTGCCATCGAGAGCCAGCAGCTTGATCCCCTCGATCACTGCATAAGCCAAGACAAGACGAAGGACGTCCGCCGTGGCGGATTCGTCCAGCCACTCGGTCGGGAACTCTGCGGCCATGACCAACGGCACCGAAAGGATCAGACCTACCGGTACCACGTACGCAAGCCATGACCACTCGAAGTAGCGCATCGCCTCCACCGGTTTGGTCTTGAGGATCCGCTTCGCCTCGAAACGACCGGCCACGCCCACAAGCAGCAGTACCACCAGCAGAAGACAGATCCCGCCGAACCAGCCCAGAAGCGCGACATCGTCGGACTGGAACGCAATCCACGCCAGCGCGCCCCCGATGCTGACCACCAGCAACGCCAACGCATGCTGGATCTCCTCTTTGATCATTGGAAGTGCGGGGGTAGGTGGTCGCACATCTTGGTGCCCTGGTGCAACCGAAATGGTCGAGCCGTCTTGGGCGGGCAGTCCGTGTAGCACATGTCGGTCATGGTCTCCCCGCCGGCCATGGCAACCACATCGGAGAGACTCGTTTCGATGCCCTCGAGCAGGAGCTTGTCGTCGCCGAGGGCCGAAGATATCGACTCACCGATCTCGATGAGCTCGTCCCGATTCTTGGAGCGCCGCAGGTTCCTCGCGATGAACTCCGATGACTCGGCCGCGATCACCTCCTCACCGAAGGAGTCCGACTCCGCATAGGTCTCCCTCTCGCTGACTCCGCTCCGAAGTTGGTCGCTCACCGATCCGATCTGAGCGGCGTTGCCATCCAACGCCGTGTAGATGGCCGCTGTCAGCAGCGATACCTCGTGCGAGTTGCCCATGCTGCGGCCATCGCTTATGGCGTCGTGCAGAGAGTCGGCCACTTGCACCGCGAGCGATCGCCGATCGCCCTGCGATTCGGTCCGAAGTAGTCCGCTCACTAGTTCCGCCTTCGCTCGCCACCAATTCTACGGAGCCTCGTCCTGCTGTCCAGCTTCGCTGCGCCGGACCCCGGTGACTGAGCTACCTCACACCACGTCTTCCGTGAACAACCGCTAGGCCTTTGTGATGCCTTCATGGGTGATCTGAACCTCGTCGACAGTGCCAGCTTCGAGGTCCGAAGCGGACCAGCTCTTGGGCCACCCGTTGACGAAGTTCCACCTGGCCAGCTCGTCGCCCTGGGCGTCAAGAGTGACCACCGCACCGTCGCGGCGACCATCGGGCGACTTGGCCTCAGCCGCCTCGGCCCACTGCCTTACAGAACTCCTCACATCGCCGCCGCCGGATCCCTTCAGCGTCAGCACCTTGTGATCTTCAGACAGGCCACTGACCGACTCGAACGATGCAATCCTCTTTCCGCCGACCTCGAGATGAACACCGGCGTTTCCCATCGCACTCCCCTTTCGCTTCGCCGGCGCCTACGCGCCGCCTCCCTGCCACGATGCGCCTTGATCGTCCGCCGAGCAAGACGCCTCCAGCTGGGCCGCCAGATGCTCTCCCCTTCAGTGGTGGTCATCTCACGGCGAGTGGTCCCGACCTTTGCCTCTTCCCGTAGTTCAGGCGAGCGAGCACAGTGAGGTCATGCCCCGGGCCGCTGGGGCTCCGGGGTTCTGAGCCTGGGAGATGACAATGCGGCGCTGGATCTGGGTTGTCGGAGTCCTCGGACTGCTCGTTGCACAATTGCCGGCTGCAGCCGTCGCGGCCGAACAACCGATGAGGACCGGGGAGTTCGTGTGGGTGTTCGAGAAGAAGGCCCCCAACACCGGCGAGGGCAAGGACGGCGTCACCGTTTCGAGATCCGACATCTCGTTCCTGCGCGAGTTCACCGGACCGCCGGCGGCAACATTCCTGGTGGAGTTCCCCCAGGCGAGGCAGGCGGTCGTCGAACCTTACGCGCTGCACGAGTTCGAGGTGACCGTGATGGGCGCTGTCACGGTGAACGAGGAGGTCGGTGGGCTGTACCGGACCGATGCGATCCTCATGCGGGAGGGACGCTGGGATGGCCAGTCGGTGGGAGTGACGCAGGGCTGCAACGTGGACTTCATGGGCAACTTCCACGGCTGCAGCGCTGGAGAGACGCAGAAGGCGACCTTCAGGGTGCGGTTCCCTGACTCGGCGGCCAACGAGGATGTGCGGTTCCGGTTCGGGGTGGGAGCCCTCAACTGCGCCCAGTGCCTCGTCGAGTACATCTACAAGCCCCAGCCCATCGACCCGAACGAGCCCCGATGCTTCGGATCCGTTGCCACGGTCGAACCGGTCGGAACCGTTTACACCGGCACCTCGGGCAACGATGTGATGATCGGCACGAACAAGGCGGAGCGCTTCCATGGCAACGGCGGCAACGACAAGATTTGCGCCGGCGGGAAGACCGACAAGATCTACGTCGGAGCGGGGTACAGCTTCGTCGACGGCGGAGCGGGGCGGGATCTCCTGCGCTTCAAGTCCGGCCCGGTGGCGATCAGCCACGACGGCACCGGGGGCGACGGCGTCTCGCTCGACGGCGACTTCGCCACCCAATACCAAGGCATCGAAGTCGTCATGGGCTCGGCCGAGGGCGACTACTTCACCGCCGACGGTAGCCCACCGGCCGGTGTGTTCTTCCACGGGGGAGGCGGGTTCGACTGGCTCGACTACTCCGATACGAAGCAGCGCGTGACGAGCAAGACGGGACCGACGCTCGGAGGTCGGCAATCGGTGCGGTTCATCCAGGGTGACATCGTCGTGAACGCGATCGAGATCGCCGCGGTGAAGGGCAGCAAGAGCGGCGACCGATTCAAGGTGGGGCTGACCGCCACCTTCGGGGGAGCCGGCAACGACACGATCTGGCTCCGAGCCGGGCAATCGGGTAGCGGCGGACGGGGCCGGGACACGATCGTCGTGCTCGAACCGGGCGTGGTCGAGGCCGACGGAGCCGTCGGTGCCGACACCATCCGCTTCGACAGTACCGGCTTCCCCAACGGCGTCTTCGTCGACCTGGAGCAGTACGGCGCCGCGCCTCGGACGAACGTCGACCAGGTCACGTGGATCTCCGGCTTCTCGTTCATCCACGGCACCTCGGCCAGGGACGACATGTACGGGAGCTGGCGGGGAGAGCTCCTGCGCGGGAATGCGGGTCGGGACAAGCTGGTCGGGAGGGGCGGGGACGACACGCTCTATGGAGGTCCCGACAACGACATCCTGCGCGGCGGGGAAGGAAACGACACGATCGACGGAGACCACGGGAGCCGCGACCGAGCGTGGGGTGGCCCGGATGTGGACAGCTGCGATGTCGAGATCGCGAGGGGTTGCGAAAACTGACCCGGCGCGACAATGAAGGCATGCTCACCGACCGACGCTCCGACTGGCCCGTCTGGCTCGCCACCCGGATGGACGTCCACCCTCAATGCGTCTGGAGCGCAATCAAGGACCTCCCCGATACACAACGGCAGATCTTCACCGGCTACCACTTCGGCAATCGGTCGTTCGACGACATCAGTCGCGAGCTCGGCATGGGCAAGACGTCGGTTGAGTTGATCCACACCCAGACTTGTCTCGAGGTCGCGCACACGTCGGTGCTCTACAACGAGATCCGCCGCTTCGAGCACCCAGGCTCTTGTGAATGAGCTCGCAAACCTCGCTCCGCCAACCCCGGGTCGACGGCCGAAATTGGTAGCTGGGTGCCGAGGACTCCGCGGCCTCGGCACCCCTACTCCACCAAATACACGCCCCGCCACGGGCGCCGCTTGCTCCCAGTCTGGCACAGTATCGGGAGCCGATGCACGGGTCATTCGCCTCACACGTTCCCGCTAACCCCTGGTGTCACACACTCCTGGGTACTGAGCCGGTGAGGGACAGCAACGGTTTCATGATGCGGTGTCCGATGTCGGCGGTGTCGCCGAACATGCACGGGCAGCCGCCGTCGATGACCGTGATCCCTTCCTTCCGGCCAAGCTCGGTGGCCGCGGTAGAGACACTTCCTGCGCCGGGGCCACGGTGCATCCAGACGTACTCGATGCCCAACTCGATGCACTCTCTCATGGTCCCTTCCGCGTGCTCCGGCCGAGTGCCGATGACCACGGCATCAACCGCTCCGGGAATCGACTTCAGGTCGGGATAGCAGACGTCGCCCTCGACCTCATCGGCATTGGGGTTGACCGCAAACACTGAGTAGCCCCGGTCCCGGAAACGCTGGTACACGATGTTGCTTCCATGGTTGGCTGGATTTCGGGAGACTCCGGTCACCGCAATGCGCTCGTTGGCCAGGAACTCCGTGGCCGCGTCCTTGATGTTCCGCATCACTACACCTCCACCAACAAAGTCTCGGCCCGGTCAGCTCATGTGGCCAGAGTCGAAGGTCGCTTCCGTTGACGGCGTTCGACCATCGCCGGGGCCTCGGCCATTTGCAGCCCAGCGCAGCACCCGGAGCGCCCGCAGCGTGTTCCAACGGGAGAGCCCTCCGGTCTTCTCCATGTCGAACCACACTCGCCCCGAATGCTTCTGCTGGACAGGCCAGCGGCCGTCCCGGCGGCGTCGTGCGACGAGTGCGGCGAGGGCATCGTCGAATCGGGGATCCCAAGGGGAGCGTGTCGCGGCGAAGTGATCGAGCCCCCGGAGGATGTCGTAGCGCCATCGGGGAGGGAACGACAAGCGCGTCAGTACCGGGTCCACCACTTCTCCCGTGCGATGGGACCGGTACAGGCGGTGGGCGAGGAAGAACTCCCGTCCGCCGTCCAGGGCACGGGACAGGGCCGACGCATCGGCTCGTCCGGCCCGCACGGCTTCGGCCACCGCTTCTAGGGCCGAGATGGAGGTGTGGAATGAGCTGTGCCGATCGCCGAAGCGAACGTTCTGACAGTTCCAGCCCCCGTCGGCCAGTTGATTGTCGAGCAGCCAGGCCATCGCATCATCGATCCGGGGATCGTGAACCCCGAAGTAGCAGGCAAGCGTGAGGTACATAGACGTGATGCAGGCTTCGGGCAGGTCGATCGTGACCGCAGCTGTCAGCCCGCCGTCGAAGAATCGGGCCCCGTCCCAGAGCCGCTCAACGCCCTGGCGGGCCTGTTCATTCGCCCTGTCCAGGCCGCACCGCCGCAGCAACATCAGGGTGTAGGTGGTCGAAGTCCACTTAGGGCCGTAGAGCCCGCCACCCCATGTACCGTCGGGCGCCTGCCGGTCGAGGAGCCGTCGGCCCCAGCCGCTGGTCGAGACTGCCGACCGATCCAACCGATAGATCTCCGCTGGCTGGTCGAGCAAGTCCCGGCGGGTTTGCCACCTGATGGCCGCGTCGCCCTCGAGCAGCCACTGGATCGCGTCGCCGTCAGCCGGGGACGTCAAAGGTGGAGGGGTCGTCGAAGTCTGATCCGTCATCGGCCCGACACCGTGGTCGGCTTCGGCAGCGTCGCGACGCGCACGGTCCGACCGTATCGGCGTCTATGCAGCCCGTGTCGACGAAGGTCTCTGGCGGTACCGGTACGATCCCCGGCGTGACCACCCTGGCCGAGGCGCTGCAACAGGACTTCACGATCGACCTCACCACGATCGGCCGCCACACGGGTCTGCCCCGACGGATCGAGATCTGGTACCTCAACCTGGACGGCGCCACCTACATCACAGGCACACCCGGCCCCCGGGATTGGTTCGCAAACGTGCGGGCCGACCCCGCAATCATCTTCCATCTCAAAGAGACGCTGCACGCCGACATTCCCGGACGCGCCGAGGTGATAACCGACCCGGAGCTTCGCCGCCGTGTCTTCCACGCGCCCAACAGTGACTGGTACCGGACGATGGAGCCGATCGACGTCTTGGTCGAGCAGAGCCCAATGATCAGGTGCCATCTCGAGCTCGAGGACGCAACGCTGCTGCCGAGCTCGGACTCGTAGGGCAGACTGTCGGCATGGCCGTGGACTTGGCGAGCGTTCGATCCCAGCGCTCCGTGGCCGCTCCCTTCTCGATCCGATCAGTCGGGTCCGTCGGCTCGATCCTGTCGATCGGTTCGGTCGGTTCGATCCTCAGCGTCGGCAGCGCCGGATCGATGCTCTCGGTCGGGTCGGCCGGGTCGATCCTGAGCTTCGGCAGTGCCGGTTCGATCCTGTCGTTCGGTTCGGGCGGGTCGATCCTGTCGATTCGTAGCCAGGGCAAGATCCTCCACGTCGACAACGTGCCGCTCGCCGAGTGGCGACGCGACCGCTCTGGACGGGGCCGCGAATCCAACCTTCGCCTTCCGCCGCGCCGACTACTCAGACCTCGGGTGGGCCCACGACGAGCGGGTCGGGCTCGCCCACGATCTCCTCGTCCTTGTCCGGGTAGTCGAGCCGGCTGAGGACGAACTTCATGGCTTCGATGCGGCCCCGCTTCTTGTCGTTCGAATTCACGACGGTCCACGGGCCGTGCTCGTGGTGGGTGAGTCGGAACATCTCGTCCTTGAAGTGCGTGTAGTCCTCCCAACGGTCGAGCGAGGCCAGGTCGTTGGGGCTCAGCTTCCATTGGCGGACCGGGTCGATGCGGCGAATCGTGAAGCGGGTCAGCTGCTCCAGACGCGACACGGAGAACCAGAACTTGATGAGGGTGATGCCGCTGCGCACCAGCATCTCCTCGAACAGCGGGGCCGCCCGGATGAACTCGTCGTATTCCTCCTGGGTGCAGAAGCCCATGACCGGTTCGACGACCGAGCGGTTGTGCCAGGTGCGATCGAAGAGAACGATCTCGCCTTCGGTCGGCAGGTGGTTGACGTAGCGCTGGAAGTACCACTGCCCCCGCTCGGTGGCCGATGGGGCCGGGAGGGCCACGACCCGGAACCCCCGCGGGTTCAGGTGCTCGATGAACCGCTTGATGGTGCCGCCCTTGCCGGCAGCGTCGCGGCCGTCGAATCCGAGCACCAGCCGGCCGCCCGTGTCGTGCAACCACGTCTGGGCTTTGAGCAGCTCGATCTGCAGTAGCCGCTTCGAGCGCTCGTACTCCTCGCGGGTCATGCGCTCGCCGTACGGGTGCACCTCCCGCCACGACTCGATCGGCTCGCCGTCGGGGCCGAGCAGCACCGGATCGTCGATCTCGTCGAAAGTGCCCATGACCGACAGGCCTCGCGCTCTCAGTTCCTCGACCGAGAGATCCCGCAACCACGAGATGGCCTCGTCGAGCTCGACCACCCAACCCGCTCGTTGTTCTTGATGCTCCATGCGATGAGTCCTAGCAGGCCGGCCGGTCCCTCCGCTGGATCACCTAGGGCGCGTCGCTCGCCTCCACAACGAAGCAAGCCGTTGTGGTCGTACTGCCGCCGATGTTGAGAGTCGCCGCCCGCCGGGCGCCATCCACTTGGTAGTCGCCCGCCCCGCCCGACACCTGCTTGGTCGCGTCGAGGAGCATCCGCGCTCCGGTGGCGCCGACGGGGTGCCCTCCCCCTATCAGTCCGCCGCTCGGGTTCACCGGCATGCGGCCCGTTCGTTCGAGCTCCCCCGCTTCGATCGCCCTCCAGCTCTGCCCGGGGTCCGTGATGCCGAAGTGATCGATCGCCATGTACTCCGACGGTGTCATGCAGTCGTGGGTCTCGATCAGGTCGAGCTCCTCGACGCCGGTGATCTCGGCTCGCTCGAAGGCGTCGACGATCGCCTGGCGGACATGGGGCATCACGAAGTGCTCGTCGGCCGCTCGGTCGAGCTTCTGGCGCAGGCCCAAGCCGACGGTCCGATGCCCCCAGCCGGCGACGCGCGCCCGGCCCTTCCGGCCCCGCTCGGCGAGCCACCGGTCCGACACCAGCACCAGCGACGCCGCCCCGTCGGTGATGTGGGTGATGTCGTGGCGGCGCAGGCGGCCGGCCACCACCGGGTTGACCCGGTCGTCGGTTCCGAAGCTGTCCGAAGTCAGTTCCCAAGCACGGGTCTGGGCATTGGGGTTGTCCTGGGCATTGCGCAGATTGAGCTCGCCGATGGCCCGGAGGTGGGCGTCGTCCAGGCCGAAGCGGGCGTCGTACTCGTCGGCGATCCGGTCGAACGTCTCGGGCCAGATGTAGGTCGCCCCGAAGGTGTCCTCGCCCACCCAAGCCGCCGCTTCTTGTACGGCCGCCGCTTCGGCGCCGGGCATCGTCTTCTCCTGCTCGACGCCGACGACGAGCACACAGTCGTAGCGGCCGCTCTCGATCTCGGCCATCGCGCTCAGCGTCGCCATCGACGCCGACGCGCAGGCGGCCTCGTGACGCATGGCCGGCACGCCCCATAGCTCGGGCACGACCGACGCCGGCATGGCGCCGAGATGACCCTGGCCGGTGTAGAGCTGACCGAAGGCGTTGCCGACGTGGATGCTCTCGATCTCCCCCAGATCGATGCGGGCATCGTCTGCTGTGGCCCGGACCGACTCCCCCACCAGATCGGCGACGGTGAGGCCCTCCTTGGCCAGGCTGCGGGCGAAGTCGGTCTGGTGTCCCCCGAGAATCGTCACGCTGGTCATGGGCTACTCCCACTGGTCGATACCGGCTCCGATGCGCCGATGTACTACTCAGACCAGTAGACCAGGTTTTGACCACGCACCGAAGCGCAATGACAAGCACAGTCCACACCACATTCGAGCCCGGACTCCCGCCCGGCGACACCCACCCGTACCGCAGCGGCCTGTGGCGACCCCAACATCGGGAGTACGACGCCTGGAACATGCCCGTGCGGGGCACGATCCCCGACGACCTGAACGGCGTCTACATCCGAAATACCGAGAATCCGCTGTTCGAGCCGATCCGGCGTTACCACCCCTTCGACGGCGACGGCATGCTGCACGCCATCTCGTTCGAGAACGGCGAAGCGCGCTATACCAACCGCTTCGTGCGGACCGAGGCCTTCCTGGCCGAACAGGTTGCCCAGCGCAGCCTGTGGGCCGGAATCACCGAGCATCCGAGTGACGCCGTTGCCGAATCCGGATGGGGCGCCCGCACGATGATGAAGGACGCGGCCAGCACCGACGTGGTCGTGCACCGGGGAATGGCCCTGGCCAGCTTCTACCAGTGCGGCGACCTGTACCAGCTCGATCCCCGCACGCTCGACGACCGGGGACGAGCCGACTGGGGCGGCCGCTTCCCGAGCGACGGCGTGTCGGCGCATCCGAAGGTCGACGAGCACACCGGTGAGCTGCTCTTCTTCAACTACTCGACCGAGGCTCCCTTTATGCACTACGGGGTCGTCGACGCCGACGGTGTGCTCACCACCTACGAGGATGTCCCGCTGCCGGGCCCGCGACTGCCCCACGACATGGCCTTCACCGAGAACTGGTCGATCCTGTGCGACTTCCCCCTCTTCTGGGATCCGCAATCGCTGGCCGACGGGTACTACCGCAACGTCTTCGATCGGGACCGTCCCAGCCGATTTGCCCTCATACCCCGCCACGGGACGACAGCCGACATCCGCTGGTTCGAGGCCGAACCGACCTTCGTCCTGCACTTCACCAACGCGTACGAAGACGGCGACACGGTCGTGCTCGACGGGTTCTTCCAACACAACCCGACCGGAGAGGGCGCACCTCGGCTCGATCCCGAGCACAAGGGCTTCGAGACCCTCGACATGAACGTGCTCGGGGCCCGGGCCCACCGCTGGCGCTTCCATCTCGGCACGGGCGAGTGCACCGAAGAGGCCATGAGCGAACGGTGCGCCGAGTTCCCCATGGTGAACGGTCGGCACGCCGGCCGCCGGCACCGTTACAGCTACAACGCCCGTTGTGTTCACGGCCTCTTCGCATTCGACGGGCTGATCAAGCATGACCTCGACGAGGGCACCGAGACCGAGGTCGCCATGCCCGACGGCGTGTTCGTCAGCGAGACGGTCATGGCACCCCGAGACGAATCGACGGCCGAGGACGACGGTTATCTGGTCACCTTCAGCATGGACGTGGTCAACGACCGATCGGAGTGCCTGGTGTTCGACGCCGCCGATCCGGCCGCCGGACCGGTCGCCGCCATCGAGCTCCCCGAACGCATTTGCAGCGGCACCCACTCCACCTGGGCCCCGACCGAGGCGATCTGACGAGAGCCTCTTCGGTCCCGCAGCATTGACCATGGACGTGTCGAGCCCCGACAAGCTTCTGTTTCCCTCGGACGGCATCACGAAGCGTGAAGTGGTCCAGCACTACGAGTCCGTCGGGGGCCGGATGTTGGACTTCCTGGCCGGACGGCCCCTCACACTGCAGCGTTTCCCTCGGGGCATCGACCAGCAGGGGTTCATGCAGAAGAACGCGGCCGATCACTTCCCCGAGTCGATCCGACGCCTCGCCGTGCCGACCCGGGGCGGTGGCGAGACCCTCTACCCGGTCGTCGATCGGGCCGAGGATCTGGCCTGGCTGGCCAATCAGAACACGGTCACCTTCCACATGTGGACGTCGTCGGTCGAGCGGCCGTGGCAGCCCGACTGGATGGTGATCGACCTGGACCCAGAAGAGGGAGACGCCTCCAGAGCCCGACGGGCGGTGCAGGTGGTGCGAGATGTTCTGGCGCGCTTCGAACTGGACGGCTTCCCGCTCGCCACGGGCTCGAAGGGGTTCCACATCTGGGTGCCACTTCCCGGAGACCTCGGCTTCGACCGGGTCGCGACCGCCGCTCGGGCGATCGCCGGCTTGGCGGTACTCCACTCCCCCGCCGAGCTGACCACCGAGTTCCTGAAGGACAACCGGCAGGGCCGGGTGTTCGTGGACTGGTTGCGGGCCTCCCCCATCGCCACCGTCGTGGTGCCCTTCTCGTTGCGGCCGCGCCCCGGTGCGCCCGTCGCGGTGCCGCTGCGCTGGGAGGAGCTCGAAGACGCCGAGCCCGACGGCTGGCGGATCGGCGCCATCGACGACCGGTTTGATCTGGTCGGGGAGCTCACGCCTCAGCGTGTACCCGACGTAGCGATCGAGGCTGCGGCCCGCCAGGCCGGCGTCGATCTGGACACGCCCCACGATCGGTTCGGACGCCGACGGCGCTGAGCCGCAAGCCGCCGTCAGGACGGGGCGTCGCCTCCGTTCGGTGGCAGTTGAACTCGAACCACCGTGCCCTCGCCGGGGGTCGACTCGATACCGATCTTGCCGCCGTGGGCCTCGACCAACTGGCGGCTGATCGTCAGACCGAGCCCGCTACCGTCGGAGTCAGCCCCCTTGTGGAAGCGGTCGAAGACCGACTCGAGCTCGTCCGGCTCGATCCCGGCACCGGTGTCGGCAACGGTCATGGTCGGACCTTCGGTACTGGAGGAGACGACGACCGTCACTGAGCCGTCGTCCGGTGTGGCCCGCCGGGCGTTGCCGATCAGGTTCGCCAGGACTTCACGGATTCGAACAGGATCCACGTCGACGTCTACGTGAGCTGCCTCGGCCGACAGCCGCACCGGCGGCGCCGTGTGCGCGAAGTTGTGAACCACGCTCTCCGCCAGCTCGACCAGATCGGTCGGCTCCGGATGCAGTGCGAGCTGGCCGGCCTCCGATGTGCTCAGGGTTTCCAGATCGGCGATCAGCCGCTCGATCACCCCGATGTCGGCCAGCACCTCCTCCAGCCGCTCCGGCGTCGGCTCGTGCACTCCGTCGATGAACGATTCCACCTCGCCCCGGATGACCGTGAGAGGTGTGCGCAGCTCGTGACCGAGATCGGCCATCAGACGGCGCCGCTGCCGCTCGGCCGTCTCGAGCCGTTCGGCCATGGCGTTGAACGACGTCACGACTGGCTGCATGGCGCGACGAGAGTCGGAGACACGAGCGGTGTGGTCGCCGTCGGCCAGACGCCCTGTCGCTTCGATCAGCTCCCGAACGGGCCCGAGATTGCGGAAGGCGGCCCGCAAGGCGACGACGGCCACGATGGCCAATCCGGCGAGAACGACCACCGCCAGCGCCACGCTCTCCCAGCCCCCGATGGTCACGGCCAGCAGCACGCCGACGATCAGCGGCACGATGACGACGCCCAGCATGAACAGGACGGCGCCTCGAACGAACCGCCGTCCGTAGCCCCGCCATGCCTCCGAACCGGGGCCGCCCCGCGGCGGCCACGCCTCGTTCTCCGGCCACCACTGAGGGCGGTCACCGCCGTGGCGTCCGAACCCGCTACGCATCGGTGAACTTGTAGCCGATGCCCCGAACCGTGAGGACATAACGGGGCTTCCTCGGGTCGGGTTCGAGCTTGCGGCGGATGTTCTTGATGTGGGCGTCGATGGCGCGCTCGTAGGACTCGAAACTGACGCCGTGCAGTGATTCGAGCAGTTGGCCGCGGGTGTAGACGCGGCCCGGCTTCCGAGCCAGCTGAGCGACGATCTCGAACTCGGTCGAGGTCAGCTCGACGGTTTCGCCTTCACGCTCGACCTTCATCTTGGGCAGATCGATCACGAGCTCGCCGATGCGGAGAGTCTCAGTGTCCTCGTCGGTCAGGGCCGCCCGTCGCAGCAGGGCCCGAATCCGGGCCACGAGCTCTTTGGGCCCGAACGGCTTGACCACATAGTCGTCGGCGCCGAGCTCGAGGCCGACGACCAGATCGGTCTCGTCGGAGCGGGCGGTCAGGATCACTACCGGAACGCTCGACTCGGCCCGGATGCGACGCAGCACGTCGAGGCCGTCGACGTCGGGCAACCCGAGATCGAGGACGATCAGGTCCGGGTTCTCTTCACGGGCCAGACGAAGAGCATCTTCTCCACGGACCGCTTCGAGCACGCGAAGACCCGCCTGGTCGAGATAGTCGCCGACCAGGCGGGTGATCTTGGGCTCGTCATCGACGACCAGCACGGTACTCACGGCAACAGTGTGCAGCATGGCCTCGGCCACTGGCGACTACGAGGTGGCGGTCGACCCGCCGGGGAAGCGGGCGGTGGGGTCGTCGGGGAACATCTCATCGAGCTCGTCCCGGGCGTCGCGGACGTTCCGCTCCCATTCCGGATCGCGGCGCTCGACGGGCTCGTCCTCCGGTCCCCGCCGGCGCGGGTGACCTCGGTAGCGGGGGTGGTCGTGCCAGTGGCCACCACCCACCTTGTGCATGACGAAGCCGATCACCATGAAGAAGAAGAACATCTTCATGAGGAACAGCGGCACCAGAAGGGCGAAGCCGACGAAGCTGGCTGCGGCGCCGGCCCCGGCGCTCTGGGCGAGGGCGAAGACCAACCACGCCACGAGCAGCCAGCCAATCAGTGGGAAACGGCGGTACCTGAACACAACAACATCCTCCTTGGATCGAATCCGGCACCTCGGTTGATGCCAGTGATTCGATTGTCGTGATCGAATGTGGAGGGAATGTGAACGCCCGGCGGAGGTCCGACGGAGAATCGCCGGCTCCCAGGTCAGCCGGTGCGGACGTCCCAGAGATGATGCACGGGGTCGTGCAGTAGGTAGCGGCCGAAGGAATCGATCGTGAACTCGGCCCCGTCGCTCCGATAGCCGGTGCGAGTCCACTGATCGCCTTCGACGGCGGCGAAGCGGGCCGCCAGCGCCCCGGCCCACTCCCCCAGTTCGGCGGCGACCCGCCCTGGGTCGGCCGACCGGTAGTCCTTCTCGACGGCGGTCACGTCCTGATCCCAGTTCGGGTAGCTCGGCCCGTCCTCGTCGAGCATCAGGCCCAGGCGGAAGTGATAGAGCTCGTAGACGTCACGGACGTGAAAGGCGTACTCGAGAGGTGACCACTTGTCGGCCCGAGGGCGAACGCGAAGGTCCTCGGCGAGCCCCGAGGAGAGGATCGCCTGCCACTCGGCCGCGTTCTCCCTGATCCGGCGGGGCAGGTCGGCCGGATCCAGGTCGGCGGCCACGAAGCCGCACTCGGGGCACGGCTCATGGATCACCCACGTCCAGTCCTTGTCGTCGGCGAAGGCCGAGTCGGTGTCGGCCGGTGTGTCAGCTCCCATGGGCCCACCCTAGGGGGCCGGGTGGTTCTACCGCTCGGGGCGGGAGGGGCCTCTGTGGTCGCCCCGGTCCTCGTGGCACGGGCAGGCACAGAAGACGCCCGGCGAGCCCAGCTTGTACCGCTCCGGCCACCAACCGGCGCAGTCGAGATGGCGCGGCCGCTCGTCTGCCCCCGGCCGGTACTCGGTTGGGGCGCAGTTCGGCCCGAGGGTCGCGCCCTCGGCGCGCAGCCGGCGGCACTCGTCGTCCCAGCCGGCGACGGTCTCGGCCCGGTCGTCGATCGTCGAAAGGGGTCGTGTTGTCATCGAAACCTTCTCGCCGGTCTCGAGTCCACCGAACGGACCACAGGGTGCGGTCCCTCTCTCAGTACCTGTCGATCATTCTCGGTCGGACCTTAGGGGTAGATGGCCCAACTACGAACTGGAGTATGTCGACGTGCCCGGACCGAGCAGCTCGTCGGCCGCAGAATCGATCACCCGATAGGCCGCGTTGAAGAGCGCCCCACCGATGGAGACCCGCCGCACGCCCACCGCCTCCAGCTCCGACATCGTGGGGCCCCCGGCCAGAGCGAGCACATTGACAGGCACGCCGACCTCGGCGACCACGAGCTCGACATCCTCGAGATCCGTCAGCCCGGGGGCGTAAACCACGTCGGCGCCCGCCTCTTCGAAGGCACGGAGCCGGGCCACGGTGTCGTCGAGATCGCCGGCCCCGTACAGGTGGTTCTCGGCCCGGGCGGTCAGAACCAGCCCGGCGGACCGGCAGGCTTCGGCCGCTTCCGCGACGGCCGCAACGGCTTGGTCGACCGGCACTATCCGTCGCGTGCTGGGGTCGAAGTCCTCGATCGAACATCCCGATGCCCCGGCCGCGGCGAGCAGCTCTACCGACCGGGTTATCCCGCCGGCGTCGCCGGGATACAAACGCTCGCTGTCGACATTGAGCGGAACGGTGATCACCGATGCCAGCTCCTCGACGTGGCGAACCAGCTCGTCGCGATCGACTTGTTGGTCGTCGCGACCCAGAGCCCGGCCCAGCCCAGCACTGGTCGTGGCCAGAGCCGGGAAGCCCCGTGCCTCCAACCGGACGGCCGAACCTCGATCCCACGGGTTCGGCATGATGAAGAACGACTCGTGAAGGCGACGAAACTCATCTCCCCGGCCGGTCGACTGCGCTCGGACCGGCGTCGGCGCGGCAACCCCCTCCGGTCCGGGAATCGAGTGCTCCCAACGATCCTGACTCTGGCCGGGTCCCCGACCGACGTTGCGGGCGAGCTGAGGCTCGAACGCGGCCAGGCGGCCGAGTGCCGCCTCCACTTCGGCGACGTCGTCGAACGAGTGCAGCCGCTCCGTTCGGGTGCGCAGCTCGCCCGCCGTCTGGGCTCCTCTCAGCAACAGCACGGCAAGCACAGCCGACTCGGCATCGTCGATTGCCAGCAGCTCCCCGACGACGTGACGGTGCTTCCACGACCTGCTGCCGGAGGGTCGCAGGCTTCGCGCCCAGCCTTTCTCCCGGAGCCGCAACAGCGCCGCATCGACCTCGACATCGCTCAGGTCCATGACCGGGTCGCGGCTCGTCTTCTGGTTGGCCGCAGTGGTCAGGGCGTTCGTGGTCAGCGGATAGTTCTCGGGGGTGCTCCGCTCCTTCTCGAGTAGGCACCCGACCACTCTGGCCTCGACATCATCCAACTCGATCGTCATGGGACCGATCGTAGGTCGGGCCGACCCCTGGCTACTGGAAGGTGACGACGAGAGGCAGGGGCTCGATCTCGTTGACCTGGTCAGGGGTCGCCATGGGGCGGTCTTCGTCGTAGAAGTTCTTCCATCCCCACCACAGCGTCTGGTCCGGCGACCGGCCCTGGCCCTGCATCGAGGCCCACGTCGAGTACTTCGACGCCAGGGAACCCTGACCGTCGATGTGCACGACGACGGCGAGCTCGGGCGGGGTCTCGATCAGCTCCCGATCGCGCAGCATGCGGCGTTGGAACTGGTGCAGTACCAGCGGCTTCTGCGGCAGCGTATTGTCGCGCACCAGCTGAGCCAGCCACTCGACGACCTCGTTCACCTCCTCCGCGCTCACAGTGCCGACCCGACGCAGCGGCAGCTCGGTGGGCCCCAACCGCCATTCCGGATCGAGGGCCAAGCCGACGTTGGGCAACACGAGCAGCTCCTCGTACTGCTGGGCCTGGGTGAGGAAGTCGTCGCGGCCGGGCTGAAGATCGAGAATCACGAACACGTCGTTGGCCACGGCGAAGTCGACCCAGTCCTGCAACTGCTCCACCGACAGCTCCCGGGAGTAGTCGCCGTTCTCCGTCGGGGAGCCGGCGGCCACCGAGGCGATTATCTCGAAGGCGGGCTGGATCGCAGGCTGGTCGGGACGTTGGTACTCGGCGATGATCTCCTCGAGGAGCTCGACGCTCTCCGGCGGCTCCTGTTCACCCAGCACCCCGAGCGCCGAGGTGAGCGGGTTCCCGTACAGAGCGATGAGCCGGCGGTGGGGGAACACCTCGATGCCGCCGCCGGGGAGCTCGGTGCCGGCGATCGCCAGCTCGATCCGCCACCTGTCGGTCTGACCGATGTCCTCGGGAAGGTGGACGGTAGCTCCGGCCTCGGTCACCGAGCGGAGCGTGCTCCTCTCGGCTCGACCGCCAAACGGATCGACGGCGATGACGTCGGCACCGGCCAGGTTCATCATGGGGGCAGCGGTTACGAGCTCGGCGATGCGGTCCACGTCGGCCCGCAGCTCCACGACGAGATCGTCGTTCCCGTAGGTCCTGCTCAGGGCATCGGCATGCTGGATCTCGTGGGTCCGTGGGGACTGTAGAAAGGTGGGCGGGATGATGCGGTCAACCGCCGGCGCCAGTTCTAGGACTTCGGAGGTGGCGATCTCGCCGAAGACCCGGATGCGGGTCGGCTCGAGCCGACCGATCTCGGCGACGAGGACGGGATCGAGACGCCCGTCCGTGTAGGGAAACAGCGGGGCGTCGATCGCCGAGGCCAGCAACCTGGCCTCGACGATCGACGCCCCTCTGTTTCCCTACACGGACGGGCGTCTCGTTCCAGTCCTCGTCGCCGAGATCGGTCGGCTCGAGCCGACCAGCATCCGGGTCTTCGGCGAGATCGCCACCTCCGAAGTCCTCG
>JAAUYH010012468.1_pt1 | contig 19747 bp, 13 predicted proteins | sample 7278061 | NCBI WGS metagenome assembly JAAUYH01 (sample SAMN14350203, study PRJNA611818) | marine sediment metagenome | isolation source: surface marine sediment (0.6m) | place: French Polynesia: Moorea | collected 2018-08 | reverse complement strand
TACACTTGATAATACACTCAATGCTACACTTAGTACTACGCTTGATGCTACACTCAGTACTACGCTTGATGCTACACCAAATGCTACACTTGATAATACACTTGATAATACACTAAATACTACACCCAATGCTACACCAAATGCTACACTTTCCAAGAACTGAGCAGCGACCATTAATAGTATAAAAATACCCAGGGCAATGAAATAAAGTTTTTCTCCAAACAAACCATAACCAAATCGCCAGATAATCTGACCAATAATCCAACCAGTTAAAAACATTTCGCTCAATAACCAAGCAAAAGATTCTTGAGTTACGGCAGTATAAATAAGACCTACCAGCACAACAGCTAACTGAGGGGTGATTGCTGTTAGCCAAAAAACTTGTCCTGCGTAGCGACGCAAACGCTTATTATGAGGAAACTGCTTTAATTTAAGATAAGGATTATCATCGAGTTTTAAGTCAGGATGGATATCTTGCAACCATCGCTGTAAAGTATAGGGTTTGAAATAGACCCAGTAGAGAAGACGAGCGCATTCCTTGATATAATTACACAAGCTAGGCATTAACTAGTCTCCCAAACCTAAAACATTTTTAACTGCATCTATTATTGATTCTGGTGGTACTATTCGGGAAACAATCAAGATTATAATTATTATCAAACACCATCCCACAATTGCATCACCTATATCTCCAAAATTAGTACCAACAACTCTACCAATTTGACCTAATTTTATCGGTAAACCCCAAAACAGTTCTTTCAACAATAATAAACACCTACGCCAGATAGTATGGTTGGCTGATATGCCTCTAGCTTGACGATCAAATCTTCTTTTTGCCCAAGATATATCCTCATTTAATCGTTTTGCTTCCCACAGATACAATCCTGCTAATTGCAACAGATAAGGATTTTTTCCGCCCCATTCTAAAGCAGTTTGCTGTTCGGTTTCGTTTAAAAGAGCTTGACTACCTGAAATAGTGGTTTGGGGTAAACGTACTAAATCCCGTGCTTCATTGTCTGTCAAACCTTCTAGCACTATTACTTGACCGACATTAAAGAAAGAAGAGGTCAATTGTTGGCGACGGCTATAAACGTTTAGCTCTTTCCTAGAAGCAATTACCAACATCAAAGCACTATTATCCATTAAAGACCGCAAGTTATCATAAAAACCATCATTAAATTCTTCTGGATGTTTAAACAAAGCTTCGATCTTATCCAAACAGATAATCGGTAAAATACGCTGCTCTCGAAACTGCACCATAGCTTCATAAAAACTTTCTGTATCAAAATTATGAGCTTTCAAAGCTTGGATTAATCTTCTGGGTTGACCAAACCAGGAATATCTTTGCTCAAGATTTTTATACAATTCTTCTGCTACAACTCGATAAAAACTAGACTTCTGTTGACAATTACCCTGTTCCAGAGAAAGATATACAGTTAAATATTCACGGGGATTTTTGCCTCTACTTTCGATTCTTTGTTCGTAGGTTTGACAAAAGTGATATAGCAGAGATGATTTACCAATGCGTTTGTCTCCTACTACATTTATACTCGTAGGTTGAGCAGAAATAGCACGAGCAGTAATTCTATCAAGTTGTTCTCGATAACCAACAAAATATCTAGAATCAGAGATAGTTGAACCAGCATAAAAAGGAGCAGTATCAGACGGCATTCATTTCTAAGATGCTTGTGTATTCTCTAGCTAACATGGATATTCTAATACAAGATCAAATAGTTAGAACCTAAAAATCCTCCGCACCGTTCCGACATCAATAGTATCGTTATCTGAATCCCCATTAGGATTAAAAGATAAGGTCACACCTAAATTGTTTTTTGATTACGAGACATTAACGACTCACTAATTGTTCTCGACTAGGAGAAACTGTTGGTGATGCTTTTTTACTGCTACGATGAATTGGGTTGAAATGTTTTTCTAGCCAACTAAACACTCTAGAAGCGACAAAAGTTAACAGCAAATAAATCAACGCTACTGCTGCATAAATTTCAAAAGCTCGGTAGGTAGTTGCAACCATCAGTTGTCCTTGGCGGAATAGTTCTTCAAAACCAATGATTGCTACTAAGCTAGTATCTTTAATTATGGTGATAAACTCATTACCTAAAGGAGGAAGCATTCTGCGGAAAGCTTGCGGGAATATTACATAGCGCATGGTTTGTATCCAACTCATACCCATTGACTGAGAAGCTTCCCACTGTCCCCGATCTATGGATTGAATACCACCTCGAATAATCTCTGATAAATAAGCAGCAGAATTAAGGCTTAGAGCCGTAACCGCAGCAGGAAGGCGATCAAAGCTAAAGTCTAACCCTATTTTTTGTAGTAGAGAGGGCAGACCAAAGTAAATCATAAAAATCTGCACTAGCAAGGGCGTACCACGAAAGAAATCTATGTAGATGCGACTAAACCAACCTAGAGGTTTAAAGTCAGAAATTGAAGCGATCGCCAGTAGAGTTCCACCAATACTACCAAAAAATACTGAAAACGCTGTCAGCATTACTGTTACTAACCCTCCCCATAACAGAGTACGGAACATTTTGCTCCAGCTAAAGACAGCACCTTCTCCTTGTAATGCCGGAGCAACTAAAGGTAACTTGGGTGGCTCACCTGCAAACCATTTTTGATACAGTTGCCGATACTCACCAGTCTTCAGAAGTTCATCTAGGGCATTATTAATTTTCTCTAGGTTAGGAGAGTTTTTCGGTAGCGCAATTCCATAATATTCTTCGGTTAAAAGTTCCCCCACCACTTCTACATTATTGAGATTCCCAATCTTAATTGCATAAAGAGTTACAGGAGCATCATTCACTACAGCATCGACTCTATCATTGCTTAACTCTTTAAGAGCCAGTGCGGAATTATCAAAAGTAGATATTTCTGCTCCTGGTATAGTTTCCGCTTTCTTCGCTCCTGTTGTACCAATAGCCACAGCTATTTTCTTGTTTTCTAAATCATCAAAACTTCTAATGTTTTCTTTGCTGTTTTTTCTAACAGCGATCGCCAAACCTGATTGAAAGTAAGGACGGGAAAAATCCACTGTTTGAGCGCGTTCAGCAGTAATAGTCATACCACTAATAGCTGCATCAATATTTCTCGACTGTAAAGCTGGAATTAGCCCATCAAAAGGCATACTCTGAAACTGAATCGTTAGATTAGCTTTTTCTCCTATAGCTTCAAACAGATCGATATCAAATCCCGTAAAACCTTTCCCATCTGGTGCTTGCATTTCAAAGGGAGGAAAAGCTGGTTCTGTTCCTACTTGTAATACTTCTTGGGCATTCAAAGATAAAGCTGAATAGAAGTGAAAGCTAATTACTAACAATAACCCAACTAGGCTTAAACCTAACTTTTTTAACCAAAATACCAAACTATTTTTATTCATTATTTTATTCAATTTCAACTCTTAAATTTAAATATTTATACTAATAGTTGTTTATTTAATTTATGATATTTTGACTATATTGTAAAGTTTGATCTTATTGATTTAAATCTACTATTTTAAGTGTAGATAATAGATATTGAAATCTAATTCCATAGATGTAGCCAGCATATACTAAGTCTTGTAAAACTATTATCTCTAATAAAATATGTCTTAAAATCCTAAAACAAAATGCCATCAATTACACAATTTATCAAAAAACATTAGGATAGTTATGTACAATTACTCTTAGTAAATAAAATTAAATATTATGCCTAGTTCTGCCCCAGTCATTTATTTTAATAACTTAAGAAAAAATTATGGCTCATTAGAAGTACTGCGTGGTATAAATGCCTCTATATATAAAGGAGATGTAGTCTCGATAATTGGTACTTCTGGTTGTGGGAAAAGCACTCTGCTGCGCTGTTGTAATCGTCTAGAAACAATTAACGGTGGAAAGCTGAAGGTAATGGATATCGATCTGTCCCAACCAAATATTAGCTCGCAAAAGTTACGACAACTCAGAACTAAAGTGGGTATGGTCTTTCAGCAATTTAACTTATTCCCACACCTCAGCGTGTTGGAAAACTTAATGCTAGCTCCCTCTCAAGTACTGAAAGAATCAAAACAAGAATGCCATGACAGAGCATTACACTATTTAGACAAAGTAGGTTTGAGTAGTAAAGCGGATGCTTATCCCGAACAGCTATCAGGAGGACAAAAACAGCGAGTAGCGATAGCTCGTAGCCTGTGTATGAATCCTGAAATCATCTTATTTGATGAACCCACCAGCGCACTGGATCCAGAATTAGTAGGAGAAGTACTAACGGTGATGAAACAACTAGCAGAAGAAGGGATGACAATGGTAGTTGTGACCCACGAAATGAACTTTGCTAGGGAAGTCGCCAACCGAGTGATATTTCTCAATCAAGGATTAGTAGAAGAAGAAGGAGACGCAAAAGAAGTATTAACCAATCCCCAATGTGATCGCTTGAAAGCCTTTCTCAGTCGCATGAATAACTAGTTTTAATTTAAGTATGGCGATCGCCCAATGTCAGGAAACACACAATTAAAGATAATTTTTTACAGAATATGTAACATTACAACTTTATAGAATCAGGAAAAATTTAACTAATTTTGTTTATGCAAGTGATATCTAGCTCATTTTTCGGTCTATTGTTCGCATCCGCATTAATATCACCAGCCGAATCCCAAATTACTACAGATGGCAGTACTAACACTAGTTTAACCCCCACGAATAATGGAGTCAAAATTGATGCTGGAGAACGCGTTGGCGGGAATTTATTTCACAGTTTTGGGGAGTTTTCCGTACCTACAGGTAGTGAAGCTTTCTTTAACAATGCTAGTGATATAGTTAACATTTTTTCTCGGGTAACAGGGGGAAATATCTCTAATATTGACGGATTGATTCGTGCTAATGGTGCAGCAAATTTATTTTTAATTAATCCCCAGGGAATTATTTTTGGTAACAATGCTAGTCTGCAAATTGGTGGTTCGTTTTATGGCACTACCGCAGACAGTATCTTATTTCCTGATGGTGTAGAATTTAGCGCGGTCAACACACAAAAACCTCTATTAACGATTAATGCTCCTATTGGTTTAAATTTTCGAGATAATCCTCAACCAATTACTAATCGCTCTGTTAATAATGGGTTAGAAGTAAAGACTGGAGAAAATATAACTTTCATTGGTGGAGATATTAACTTTCAAGGTGGGAGAATCTTTGCACCAGGAGGCAATGTGGAGTTAGGAGGATTATCAGCAGCAGGACAAATTGCCATTAACGCTGATGGTAGTTTGAGTTTTCCCGATGGAATAGAAAGAGCAGATGTATCTTTAACGAATAATGCTTCAGTTAATGTTCGTGGAGATGGTGGTGGATTTATTAAGGTTAATGCCCATAATTTAATTTTGTCAGAACAAAGTGAATTATTTGCAGGTATAGCAGCAGATTCAAGCTTGACCTCAGCCCAAGCAGGAGATATTACCCTTAATGCAACAGATACTATTATTGTGCGTCAAGCAAGTACCATTGCCAATCAGGTAGAAACAACAGGAGTAGGCAATGCGGGTGGAATTAACATTACTACTGGCTCTTTGGAGGTGAGAGAAGGAGCAGTAATTAAGTCCACTACTTTGGGTCAAGGGAATGCTGGTGCGATTACGATTAACGCTTCTGGTATTATCTCTATTGATGGCTCTGTTGATGCTCCAGATGGCTCTAACAACAGTAGCATTCGCAGTCAGGTAGAAAGAGGAGGAGTAGGCAATGCGGGTGGAATTAACATTACTACTGGTACTTTGAATCTCACCAATGGGGGAGCAGTGGATGCTAGTACCGACGGTCAAGGAAATGCTGGTGAGGTAAATATCACAGCTAACGATACCATTACTATTGATGGTGAAAGATCCAATACCTTTGAAATCAATACTGGTTCTTTAGTTATTACTAATGGTGGTGTGATCTCTGCCAGTAGTGATGGACAAGGAAAAGCGGGAGATATATCAATAACTGCCTCCGAGTCAGTAGAACTAATTGGCAGTGAATTAGAAAATTCGGTATTAACTCTTTTTGAACAAGCAATTATTACTAGAAGTATCGATCCATCTGAGGTACAAAATGCCATCTTAACTTTCACTACTGGTACAGAAGCAGCAGGAAACCTCACCATTGACACAAAAAATTTAACTCTTCAAAACGGCGCAATAATATCAAGCAGTACTTTTGGTGAAGGTAGTGCAGGAGACTTAACTTTAAAAACTTCCGAAAATACAGAACTGATTAGTTCAGGTTTGTTTGCTTTCACTACTGATACAGGAGCAGCAGGAAACCTCACCATCGATACAGAAAACCTGATTATTAGAGACGGAACATTAGTCAGCACATCTACATTGTTGGGAGATGGGGATGGAGGGAATTTAACTATCAGAGCTTCAGATTCAGTGGAAATAACCTCGGTCTTGGATATTAATGATCCTACTGGGTTATTTGCTAATACAATCGGTGGTACAGGAAAGGCTGGAGATATAGAGATTGATACGAAAAACCTGATCTTAAGAGGTGGAACACAAATTAATAGTGTGACTGGAACAAGTGGAGTTGTTGGTAATATAGGCTTGATTCCTATCGGGGGGGAAGGAGGCAATATTAGAGTTAACGCTTCAGAATTAGTGGAGCTTAGTGGTACTTCAGTTGATGGCTCATTTCCTAGTATTTTAACGGCTGAAAGTTTTAGTGCCTCCCCGGCTGGAGATGTAAGAGTTGAAACCGAGAATCTGATTATTGAGGATCAAGCACAGATAGCAACTAGTACCTTTGGTTCTGGTGATGCAGGAGAGTTAAGAATCATCGCTACTGATATAAAAATCATTGGTGAATCAGCAGATAGTGAATTTAGAAGTGGTTTTCTTTTGGCTGGTAGTAGTGGTCTATTTGCTACGGTTGAACAAGATGCTAGTGGCACTGGGGGTGATGTGATAATTGAAACTGAGAATTTGCTAATAACTGATGTAGGAGGTATATCAGCTAGTACTTCTGGTTCTGGTGATGCAGGAGATTTGAGCATTACTACTGCTAATCTCTCCTTAACTAATGGCGGTCGAATCGATGCCAGTACTTTTGGAGAAGGAAATGCTGGCAATATAACAGTAAACGCCAACTCAGTTATCTTAAACAATAATGCCATCATTAATGCTGCTACTGGTTCTGGTGATAGGGGTAATGTTACTTTACAAGTTGCTGAAGATATAAGATTAGAAAACAATAGTCTGATTTCCGCAGCAGCTAATCAAGATGCTGATGGTGGTAACGTAAATATTAATGCTGAGTTTATTATCGCTTTTCCCAGTAATGGTGATGGTAGTGACATTATTGCTAATGCAGAACGAGGAGAAGGGGGTAATATTAATATCACAGCAGAAGCTCTTTTAGGTATCTCAGAAGGTCAAGCACAAGAAGGAAACAGGACTAATGATATTGATGCTAGTTCTGATTTTGGTCTGGATGGCAATGTAACTTTTAATGTTCCTGATACTAACAATTTTCAAGAAACTGCGGAATTATCCAGTAACGTCATCTCGTGCCGTCAGCAGTAGCAAGAGATGCTTGTGATGCTGGTGCAGGAGAATCTGGGTTAGTTCTTAAAGGTAAGGGAGGAGTCCTGCCAACACCCAATTTACCCCTAAGTGCTGATGTCCTACTGGATAATGGCAAACCAATTACATCTAACTTTTCTCAGTTAAATAATCAGCACCAAACAACCCAGAATAATAGGTTTCAAGTTCAACCAGTTAAAACATCTGTTGGCGATATATATCCAGCTAGGGGAGTCATAGTAAGAGAAGATGGAACAGTAACTCTAACAGCTTATCCTACTAGTGATGATGCTACTCGAATTCCTATTAATTTAGTAAATTGTGGTTAGTGGTTAATTGTTAATGGTTAGTGGTTGAGACCTTCGGTAGTCGCTTCGCGATGGTTAATGGTTAATTGTTGAATACTGATTGGGGGATTGATTATTATTACTTGTTACTTGTTACTTATTACTTATTACTTATTACTTTTTTCTGAGTCCTTCATCCTTTCAGATAGTCAATATTCCTTCCATCACAGTAATCGCCTGTCCCCCCAGATATACTCGCTCTTTCCCATCATAATTTACCCTAACCACACCTCCTCTAGCAGAAGCTTGATAAGCCAAGAAACTATCTTTTTCTAGTTGATTGCGCCAAAAAGGAGCAAGACAACAATGAGCAGCACCAGTTACAGGGTCTTCATCAATACCTAAATTGGGAGCAAAAAAACGAGATACAAAATCATACTCCGAATTAGCTTCCGCGATGCTGGTAACAATAACACCATCAACTGATAAAGTTTTGAGTAGAGAAAAATTAGGCTGTAAGTTTTTCACAATATCCGAAGACTCTACCTCAACTAAGTAACCCAAAGAATTTTGATAAGTAGCCTTAAGATTTACTGCCAAAGCCTCTGCTAACTCTGGTGGTGGTGTAACGGTTTCTGAAACATTTGCAGGGAAATCTAATTCCATCCATTCACCTTGCTGGCGAGCTACCAATAAACCGCTCAAGGTGTGAAAATGAGCAGGTTGCTCCGGTGCTAAATAACCTTTTGTCCATAAAACGTGGGCGCTAGCTAAAGTTGCATGACCACAAAGAGGGACTTCTGTGGTCGGAGTAAACCAACGAAGATTAAAACCATCGTCTTGCTTAGTAATAAATGCAGTTTCCGACAGATTCATCTCCCTAGCCACTAACTGCATCCAGCTTGTGTCTTGGGCTGTTTCTAAAACACATACCGCAGCAGGATTACCTTGAAACGGAGTAGAAGTAAAAGCGTCAACTTGAATAATATTTTGTTTCATATTACTTTTTAAGAAATGTTACAAAAAATCAAGTACAAATCCCATGACATCATCTGTTTCTACAATAGCTTTTTCTCACTCTCCCAAAACATGGAATTGGCGCGGATTTCCTATCACCTATCAAAATTGTGGAGAAAGTGGTGCTGCGGTGGTTTTGGTGCATGGTTTTGGTGCATCTTGGGGTCACTGGCGCAAAAATTTACCTATTTTAGGTCAAGAATGTCGCTGTTATGCTATTGACTTAATTGGGTTTGGGGCTTCTGCGAAACCCACCCCAGGACAAGGAATATATTATACCTTTGAAACTTGGGGACAATTAGTAGCAGACTTTTGTCGAGAAGTTATAGGAAGTCCTGCTTTTCTTGTGGGAAATTCTATTGGTTGTGTTGTAATAATGCAAGCTGCGGTGGATAATCCTGAAATGGTCAGAGGAATAGCAGCTATTAATTGCTCTCTAAGATTATTACATGATCGCAAACGTCAAGCATTACCCTGGTATCGTAGTGTTGGTGCAGCTTTTTTACAAAAACTCTTAGCCAATAGAATTATTGGTAATCTTTTCTTTAAGCAACTTGCTAAACCAGATGTAGTCAAAAAGATTTTACTTCAAGCTTATAAACGTCCTGAAGCTGTTAACGATGAATTAATTGATATCTTAATGACTCCTGCAAAAGATCTTGGCGCAGCAGATGTTTTTTGTGCTTTTACTCGCTATTCTCAGGGTGCATTACCAGAAGATTTGTTACCCCGCCTCACTTGTCCTACTATATTACTCTGGGGAACAGAAGACCCTTGGGAGCCTATCGCACTGGGAAGAGAATTAGCCAAAATCCCCACAGTAGATCAGTTTATTCCCTTAGAAGGCTTGGGTCACTGTCCTCAAGATGAAGCACCAGAAATAGTAAATCCTATATTACAACAGTGGATCAATTCCCTATCCCATCATTGACTACTCCCCCTGGCTTTTGCACCGCTTCGCTGGGGGATTCTAAGCGGATGTTTCGAGACGGGATGAATGACCAACCGTCTCTCCACTTTTCCATTAGCTGACCAAAGGCTAATCCTTTGGGGACGACTAAGCGATAGCAGATTCTATAATAATTTTGTAATCTTACTTATCATTCTTCCGTGAGAAGACCCCCATGTCCCATGGTGGGACTCCCGCGTATAAACACTTGGGGAAACCCCAAGTGAGCTGCCCCTCATTAATCGCGGGTATAGTTTAATTTTTTCAACCATTAGCGTTAGATACTTCTAATTTAACCAGGGAAATTAGAAAAATTTGACTTTTCTTTAATTAACTTTTAAAGTATTTTTGTAGGTCGATTGGTAACAGTAGTCTAGTTAAAAGCCGTAGAAGCAGAAAACTATCGTCGTGAGACTGGGAATCCACCGACTCCGTCGGTGGGAGGATGTCAATATCCTTAGGCTAGTTTACTGTGAGATACATACTGATTTAATAAGGTAAACAATTTCTGTTCATCGATGGGCTTATGCAAAACCGCTTCACAATCTAAATAAGCACTCGTTTCTTTTGTAATTGAGCTAGCAGTTACTACAATAATAGGAATATTTTTTAATTGTGGATCTTGTCGGATTTCTTTGATAGATGTAAATCCAGTTTTAACAGGCATAAATAAATCAAGCAAAATTAGATCTGGTAGCACCGAACCCGCTATTTGTAGCATCTGTTCCCCATTATTAGCCGTAAATACCTCTAAACCTTTTGGTTGTAGTATTTCCACCAAAAGATTTCGATTCACTTCTTTATCATCTACTACTAAAATCTTGGGTTTAGTTCCTTTATTAGTTCTTATTTGAGTTGTGAGAATCTCTGGTTTAATTTGCTTGAGTTTTACTAATACTGGAACAACAAGATCGAACCAAAAGGTTGAACCTACTCCCAATTGACTTTTAACTTGTAATTTTCCTCCCATTAAGTTTACTAATTCAGAGGAGATCGCTAACCCCAAACCCGCACCCCCAGACCGAGATTGAAGATCTCCTACTTGCTCGAAAGGTTGAAAAATTTTCTTAATATCTTTTTCGGTCATCCCAACACCAGTATCTATTACTTCAAAGCATAGTTTTTGTTGAGAGAGGTAATTATTATTAGTATTAATAGCTTTGTCCAGATTCCCAGGACTAGTAGCACTCACTTTTAAAGTTACTTCTCCACCATTAGTAAATTTAATCGAGTTACTTAAGAGATTGAGCAATATTTGTCGCAGTCTTTTTTCATCGATTTGAATCCCTAGTGGTAGATTATTGTATTCTTTTTTTAGAGCAATATTTTTGGTTTTTGCCGACATACTTACCAAATCTATTACTTCATCTAAGAAACTTGCTAATTCTAAATCACTAGGATAAAGTGTAATTTGCTTGAGTTGTACTTGAGAAGTATCTAAAAGATCGTTAATTAAGCTTAATAAATGAACGCTGCTTTTTTCAACTATTTTTAAATTTTCTGAATGATTAGAGTTTAATGTTTTATCTTTTTGAACTAATCGATTGTAGCCAATAATACTATGAAGAGGAGTGCGAAGTTCATGACTAATATTGGCAATAAATCGATCTTTAGAGTGGTTGGCTGCTAAAGCAATAGCGGATGATTTTTCTGCTGCTTCTTTAGCCTTTTTCAATTCATATGTTCTTTCTTCGATGCGTTGTTCTAAATTGTTAACTAAACTTTTGATCTCCCCTTTCATCTGATTGAAAGAATAGGCTAAAATACCTAATTCATCTTGACTCTTAATGTTTATTTTTCCGTCGAATTCACCATTAGCAATAGCACTAGCTGCATTAGTGAGGCTACTTATCGGTGCAATTAAGCGATTGGCTAAAATCCAAGTTACAAGACTTACACTAATTACAGCAACTCCCGCTATAAAAAATGCCAGGTTTTCAAATTCTCGTTCGCTACTGAAAAACTCTGCTTGTTCTTGAACTGCAATAACACCCCAACCATTACTAAGACGAACATGGTAGGATATCCAATCTACCGTTGCATCATCTTTAAAAGAGAAAATATCTCCATCGTCATTATTTGATAAGAAATGTTTTACAGGAGGATAATTGCTTAAATCTTTGAGTTCTTGACCCGAGAGGTATTCCTTATTAGGATGAGCTAAAACTGTACCAGATTCATCCACTATGAAAGTATAACCTGTTTGACCCAATTTAAGTTGACCTACCTGTTGAGTTAAAGCTTCTAAATCCGAACATATTGCTAGGACTCCTGATATTGTTAATGTATTTTGCCTAATCGCAGTAGAAAAACATAAAGCAGGTTGTTTTATGGTGCGACTAATTAGAACTTGACGAGTTATCTCTTCCCCTTCCATCGGTTTTTGAAACCAATAGCGATCTCCACTATATCCTCCTGGCTCTTTATTATCGCTACGGGCTACAATCTTACCATTTTGATCAACAGTAATAGCCAAATAAATGTGTTGATAGTTACTAGCTACAGTAGCTAATACTGGTATTTGTTCTTCGGGATTCATCACCATAATATCTGGTTGTTCGCTTAAAGTAACTAAAGCCAATAGGTTAGATTCTTCCCATCTAGATACTGATTCTGCCAAGATTTGGGTGTTTCTGGTAATATTTTCTTTAGCTTCTTGATGAATAGTTTTGGCTGCACGATAGCTAGCAGCAAAAATAGCCCCTAAGATTACTGGTAAGACTCCAAGTAAAACAACCAAAGGCATACGAAACTTTAAACTGTTGAATAATGATACTTTCATACTCACAAAACTCATTAAGCTCAAGTAATTGGTACTCAAAAAAGCAGATGTTTATTATCTTTGAGATAAGTTTTTATATTTAATTGTTAATTTATTTTTGCTTTCTGCGTTCACATCTTGACTTATCTAAGGTATAGTACCATATTTGTAGATGCCTTAAATTAAAAGGATATAATGAGAGCTAAATGCCCAAAATTACACGGGCGATATTAAAGTAAATTAATACTCCTAAAACATCTACTACTGTAGTGATAAAAGGGGCAGACATCAAAGCAGGATCGAGTCCAAAAGAGCGAAACAGAAAAGGTAAAGCTGAACCTGCAACAGAAGCTAAAAATGCGATCGCAATTAAACTAATTCCTACTGATAGTGCAACCTTAATACTACCTTGTAACCAGAAAGACCAAACAGTAGCCAAAATTCCTAAAATACTACCCAGAAGAATTCCTGCTAAAGCCTCCCTAAATACTACTTTTCCAGGACCCATATCGCTAATTTCTTCTGTGTTCAAACCTCGAATTACTACAGTAGAAGATTGCGCCCCTACATTCCCTCCTGTACCTGTTAACAGAGGAATAAAAGCGGTAAGAATAACAACTTGTTGTAATAGATTTTCTTGAGAACTAATAATTGTTCCTGTAACAGTGTTAGTTAATAATAAAACTAAAAGCCAAACTACTCTTTTACGGGCTACTGTGATTAAACTAGTTTGAAAGTATTTGTCCCCATCAGATTGTAAACCACCCAAAGCATAAATATCTTCTGTAGCTTCTTGTTCGATAATATCAATTACATCATCAACCGTAACTACTCCTACTAAGCGGTCTTCTCGATCTACCACAGGGACAGCTAAAATATCGTAGCGTTGAATTGTTCTGGCTACTTCTTCTTGATCTGTATTGGTATGGACAAACACTACATCACGGGTCATAATATCTCCCAAAGTAGTTTGGGAAGGAGAGATAACCAAATCTCTTAAGGAGACAATCCCTGTTAGATGACGAAAAGCATCAGTAACATACAGGTAATAAATAATCTCCGAAGCATTAGCTAAACTACGAATTCTCTCTAACGCCTCATCCACTGTTAAACTTTCCTTGAGAGATATATACTCAGGGGTCATGATTCGCCCTGCGGTATCATCTTCATAGCCTAATAATTGGGCTGTAGCTTGACGCTCTTTAGGGCTAAGTTGGGACAGGAGACGACGAACTATTTTGGCTGGTAACTCATCAAACAGTTTAGCGCGGTCATCAGGAGACATCTTATCTACAATATCAATGACTTCCTGACGTTTAAACTCATCAATCAAAGCTTCTTGTACAGAATAATCTAAATACTCATAAACTTCGATCGCCTCAGCTTTAGATAGTAAGCGAAAAGCGATGACTTGCATAGATTCTGGGAGTCCTTCAATTGCTTCAGCAATATCAACTGGTTGCACTGGAACAAGAAGAGCTTTTGCACCTTCTAAGTTACCACTATCAAGTAACAACTCTAGTTGGGAACGAACTAATTGTCGCAGTTCGCTGTGTTTAGTACCATTTGCTGTCATAAACCTCCCCTTATTCAGTTATCAATTATCAATTATCGGTTATTAGTTATCAGTTATCTGGAGACTATCTATTACTGATCAACTTGGATGTCGATATTAAACTGTATTAGTATTCTTTAACATTTTCTTCTATCTTCCCATTGTTTGGTTAAATCAGGTTATGGGATTGCATTTTAAAGGGATGAGGGATGAGGAGAAGACAAGAGGAGCAGAGACACCGAAGGGGGAAAAATATATGCCAGCAAATAAACTGTGCAATTCGATATAAAACTTAAAATCCCCCCTTTCCCGCAGAGGAAGCACGGGGGCAAAGGAAGCGCGGAGACAGCAATACTTATTACTTATTACTTATTAGTTTCTTCATCCTCCTTCATCCTTATTCTTAGCTGTTACTAAAATAGATAAAGGAAAAATCTGAAGACAATAAAAAGGATTATGCAATATCGGCGATTTGGTCGCACAGAATTACAAATGCCTATTTTTTCCTGTGGAGGAATGAGATATCAGTATAAATGGCAAGATGTCCCTCCATCAGCAATACCAGAAGCTAATCAACGTAATCTGGAAGCGACAATTATGCGATCGCTGGAAGTGGGAATTAATCACATCGAAACCGCTAGGGGTTATGGTAGTTCGGAAATGCAGCTAGGAAAGATATTACCGAAGCTAGCGCGAGAAAAATTGATCTTTCAGACGAAAGTATCTCCTAAACCCGACCCTAGAGAGTTTAGCCGTCAATTTCATCAGTCTTTAAAGTTTGTCGGTTTAGAGTACATAGATTTATTGGGAATACACGGGATTAATAATGAAGAGACTTTTTATAACACTGTGCGCCCTGGGGGTTGTTTAGAAGAAGCTAGAAAACTACAACGAGAAGGAAAAGTTCGTTTTATTGGTTTTTCTACTCATGGCTCCACAGAAACCATTACTAAAGCTATTAATACAGGGGAATTTGACTATGTTAATCTCCATTGGTATTACATCAATCAGACTAACTGGTCAGCAATAGAAGCAGCCCGAAAACAGGATATGGGAGTGTTTATTATTAGCCCTTCTGATAAAGGAGGAAAACTCTACGACCCACCAGCTAAACTAGTAGAATTGTGTAAACCTCTCAGTCCGATGGTGTTTAATGACTTGTTTTGTTTATCCCATCCCCAAGTCCATACTCTCAGCTTAGGGGCTGCTAAACCGACAGATTTTGATGAACATCTCAAAGTTTTATCTATATTCGACCAAGCAGAAACTATTTTACCTCCTATTATTCAGCGACTAGAACAACAAGCGATGGTAGTTTTGGGAGAAGATTGGGCGCGAACTTGGGATCTAGGTTTACCCAGTCACGAAATCACTCCTGGTAACATTAACATCCAGGTAATTCTCTGGTTGCGGAATTTAGCTCTAGCTTATGACATGATGGAATACAGCAAAGCTAGATATAACTTACTGGAAAATGGTGGTCATTGGTTTCCTGGGGCGACAGCAAAGCAAGTATCTCAGTTTGACTTATCTGCTTGTTTAAAAGATAGCCCCCACAAAAATATTATTCCCAAGCTTTTAGCAGAAACTCACCAACTGTTAGGAGACACCGCAGTTAAGCGACTTTCCCAAAGTTAAATAAGAGATAAATGTTAAATGTTGAGATAGGAGAACAAAGAAACTAGTGGCAGGACATAGTAAGTGGGCGAATATTAAAAGACAAAAAGCTAGAGTAGATGCGAAAAAAGGCAAAACCTTTACTCAGTTGTCCCGTGCTATTATTGTTGCTGCACGGAATGGAATCAGTGATCCTGACGGGAATTTTCAACTCCGCACTGCGATAGATAAAGCGAAAGCAGCAGGAATTCCTAATGATAACATAGAAAGGGCGATCGCAAAAGGAGCGGGAACTTATCAAGAAGACGGCGCAATCTTAGAAGAAATCCGTTACGAGGGTTATGGTATAGCGGGAGTTGCTATCTTGATTGAAGCCTTAACAGATAATCGTAATCGTACTGCTGCGGATATTCGGTCAGCTTTTAGCAAAAATGGCGGAAACCTAGGGGAAACAGGTTGTGTAAGTTGGATGTTTGAGCAGAAAGGGGTAGTGTTACTAGAGGGGAAAATAGAAGAAGAAACCCTCCTCGAAGCATCTATGGAAGGGGGTGCAGATAACTATGAAATGCTCGAAGATAATCTTGGTGCAGAAGTTTATACAGAAGTCTCGAACTTAGAAAACTTAAATCAAACTCTCCAAACTCAAGATTTTTTAGTTAAAGAAGTAGAGTTACGCTGGATACCCAATAATACTATAGAGGTTAATGATTCAGAACAAGCGCGATCGCTCTTAAAACTTATAGATACTCTCGAATCTCTAGATGATGTGCAGAATGTCACAGCTAATTTTGAAATGGCTGATGAGTTAATGACTGCAAGTATGTCATAAGCAATTCCCCAAAATTAAGCTTAGATTAAATTTTTAAAACAGGTATATATATGATATATATGTAGATGTTAAGCGGTGAAAAGCAGTTTCTTGACAAGTTTAAATCGAACGTTAAAAACAATCTAAGCTAAAAAATTGTGATTGGGTTTGTGTTTAAGAAGATTAATTGAGGCGCGCGGAAGTAGATTTTCAAGATTTATCTTAGAGGAAGACTATCATGAAATTTTCCAATTCGACTTTCGATCCAACTAATCCTTTTGATCCTGGAGTACCTGGATTCGTAAATCCTGATGGAATAGGTAAAGTTACAGAAGATAACTTTATCAATCCAATTTTTGTGGGCTTTGCTACAGGGGTAGAGGATTATTCCCCTGCTCCTGGAGTAGTTGCCGATTTTTCAGACCCGAATAAAGCAACAGGTGCAGTCACTGCTGAATTTGATGACGTAGTTTCTTTAGGGGAACTCTCCCAAGAGCAAATTGATGCTGGAGTAGCACCAGGTCAGATAACATTAACCTTCGATCTAACAATTGCTAATGGTAAGGGGTCTGACTTTGCTGTATTTGAAAACGGCTTCGATTTTGGTGAAGGAACTTTTGCTGAATTGGCTTATGTTGAAGTTTCTACTGACGGAAGTAATTTTGCTCGCTTTCCTAGTATTTCCCTAACCCCCGAACCAGTAGATTCTTTTGGAGTCGTTGACTCAACGGAAATCTTTAACCTAGCAGGCAAACACCTTAATAATGCTTTTGTAGATGATACTACAGGGGAACTGACTGGTGATTCATTTGGCACTCCCTTTGATCTAGAAGATTTAAGTGGAGATCCATTAGTAACTAGTGGTTTGGTAGATCTTAACGATATTAACTTCGTCCGACTCATAGACATTCCAGGTAGTGGCGATTTTCTGGATGCAGAGGGTAATCCTATTTTTGACCCTTTTCCACAATCACCAGGAGGAGGAGGCTTTGATTTGGATGCCATTGGGGTTATTAATGAAGCTGATGAAGATGAAACCTTAATTGGGGGTAATGGTGGAGATAGTTTAATTGGTGGGACTGGAGACGACTTGCTCATAGGTGGTAATGGTCGAGACACTCTTGCTGCTTTTGGCGGAAATGACTTACTCATAGGTGGTAATGGTCGAGACGGTTTAATTGGTGGTACTGGAGACGACTTACTCATCGGTGGTAATGGTAGAGACAGTTTAATTGGTGATACTGGAGAGGACTTGCTCATAGGTGGTAAGGGTAGAGACAGTTTAGCGGGTGGTATTGGAGAGGACTTGCTCATAGGTGGTAAGGGTCAAGACAGTTTAATTGGTGGTGCGGGAAATGACATACTTAGAGGTGGTAAGGGTCGAGATACTTTTGTTATTGCAGCTGGAGAAGGCACAGATACTATCCTAGATTTTCGTGATGACGTGATTGAATTGTCTGGAGGTATCAATTTTAACGATCTAACTTTCTCAGGCAATGATATTTTCTTGGGTGATGAAGTGTTAGCAACCCTCAGAGGTATCGATACTAATACTTTGACTGAGTCAGATTTTACGATCACTGAGGATGTGACACTGCCTTCCTTTGCAGTTTTTGATTTTCTTCCTGACAATAGGCTAGTTACTTTTGCTGGTACTGAAGTACGAGTACAGAGTCAACCAGGTTCTTCAGACTTTGAGCTTTTAGGAACTTTGCCCCCAGATTTTACTGGTACTTTTCCAGCCTTTATCACTACAGCACCAGATAATTCTTTTTATGTTTTAAGTACTGGTGCAGATGGCAACATTTTTACCTTGCCAGCAACAGGTGGTGAGGCAGAGCTAATAGCCAATATTCCTTTAAACTTTTCTGCTAGCTTCCGCTCTGAACAATCGGACGCGCTGTTCATCAATCGGGGGACTCAGCCTCAAGGTCCTTTTTCTGGTTCCCAAGTAGAACAACTGTCGTTATCAACAGGTGATATCCAGACTATCGTTGAGGATATTCCTGGTGCTTCTGCTGGAGTAGGATTTGATAGTCTTGGCAACCTTTATACAGGAATTGGTCTAGATCCAGATGGAGAAAGAACAGGAGAAATTCGTCGCTTTTTGAGCGAAGATGTAGATCAGTCTATTGAGACTGGAACTCCTCTTGATTTTGATGACGACGGTGAGTTCGTAGCTCAAGTTCTAAGTGCTACTGGGCTTGTTTTTGACGAAGAAGGGGATCTTTGGGTAGCTGGTGGAGCTTTGAGTGAAAATGGACAACAAGGGTTTATTGCAGAAGTTAATCCACAGACAGGAGAAATACTACGCCGAATAGATCCAAGCGATGGAGACCCAGATAGCGGACCACAAAACTTTTTCCAGATTGGAATCAGTGATCCTTTTTCCGGCACCATAGGAGCAACAGATTTCTTTGATCCTAACAACACCTTTTTTGAAATCGATGCTTTGCAAGCCTTCCCAACAAATGAACAGGATTTATTTGATGTGTAATCTTATTTTATCTTTTAATATTAAATAGTTAGGCAGAGTAGGTGAATGACAAGCTGAACCCCAAAGCAAGGAGAAGATATGACGGACCAACATCCCTTCTACATCGTTTGGTCTGGTGCCCTGAATTTCGGGGACACGCCGGGCGTATTTACCAACGCACAATTCGTTGGATTACTAGTGCAAATACCGGTGACACTGACTTTTGTTCAAGACAATGATGACACTCCTGTACGTTTTCTACTGCAAACGACAGACGTTGAGATATTCAACAATAAGAAACACCCTATCTTTTGGGATTGGAATCCTGGTACACCGCTACCAACCCCGATTGGATTTATCGACGATACTGAGTTGATTCCCGGTCACCCTGAGTTTCACGAACTTTCAGTAGCGAAGGACGCAGCAACAATGGGTCCACACACTATCACAATTCAAGTCAACCCAGAGGTTTCAGCTGGGTTCAAAGATGATTTTGTCCTTGAACGAATTGAAGCAGAAAATTCAATTGGAGTCAAGATCGGCTGGTAGCCTGCATAACAATCCGTTGTACCGGATCCGCCAAGGCTTACAAGGGTAGGTTTTTAACAAAAGGGTGAGTATAAGCTCTAATTCAGTATCAAATCGCTTAAAAAATGTGTTTATTGATACTTACGATGAACTAAAAAATACTCCCTAATTCCCGCGCTTCCCCAATTCCCCAAACTAAT
>JAAUYH010051217.1_pt1 | contig 19748 bp, 16 predicted proteins | sample 7278061 | NCBI WGS metagenome assembly JAAUYH01 (sample SAMN14350203, study PRJNA611818) | marine sediment metagenome | isolation source: surface marine sediment (0.6m) | place: French Polynesia: Moorea | collected 2018-08 | reverse complement strand
TACCTGGATCTCCAACATCTCGAACGTCTGTTAATTTATTGACCGGGTTACATTTGTTAATTTGTTGTATCAGATGGCGGCTATAATCTAAGATCAGAAATTGAGTAAAAGTGAAGGAGCTTGAACCGCATGATTCTCGCCGTCCATCTTTTCGAGACGTTGCATTGAGGAGAAAGCATGCATTGGTTTTCGTCCGGTGAGCAACTTGAACTTCATTTCCAGAACTAAATCTTATGACTCATAGGGGAGAATCTTTTACAATAGGCAAATGGTAGAGATGCATATGAACGTGAGAATACCAGTACCAACCCAACCAAAGAAATTTTTCCGGATTTTGTGGGGAAAGTTCTAGATTTTTACTGACCATGAACGGATGATGAATAATATTTTTGATGAGCATGAAGGCCGGAAACTAAACATTTTCTTATTTTAACAGATTGGAATTGGATCTAAGGCAATCAGTTCCGGCAAAGGAATAGACTGGACAAAGTGAATATATATGTACAAGTAGAACTGGATAGATATTACAAGAATAGTTCCAAAATGAGTGCCTCTAGAAATCCATAACTCCTCGAATTCAAACGCGACGCATGTTCGGCTGTTGAGTAATTTTGAACGGTAATGACACTCGATTTGAAATGGTCCTGTTTGATAAGTACAACAAAAGTACCAAATTGCAGTTACGGCTTTACCACGGTTATTCCGTATTCTGTCATGCAAAAGCATTACGGCCTGCAGGATGGCTTCTGTGTCAATTTGCGAATGCAAGTTGTCTACTAGAAAAGCATGGTACAGCTTCAAAATCGTACATTAAGGAACTTACAGGCTAGAGCGACATCCAGTAAGTCACAAAATTGAAGCTGTGACCGTTCAATTCCAGCAGCAATTGACAAACACAGCTCGGAGAAAATTGCAGGAGCGGCTGCACTCGCTGTCTGCTTGGATGTTCGTCCAACACCATTTTGTGGCAGACATTCTGGGATGCGTCACTCTACTCAAACCATTTTTGAAATGGTACAAACATTACTAGCAAATGAAAAATCGATCCCAAATCGTATTTGCCTGGACGCAACGCAGTGACAAACCCCGTCATAGACATCAGCGACTCATATCGCCAAAATTTGGTTGCTGAGATGAAGCAAAACGAGATTCGTCATGGTTTTTTCCGTCACAGCTGATAGTGTACACTTGAAAGTACAAGGAAAGAAATACTATGATTTCAAGCTTCACTTAACAGAAAATACTAACAAGAGACCATTCGACATAGTTCAATTCCAGCTCCGCAATCTGAGATTATTGCTCTTAGTAGGAACTAGCACACTAAAGGCCAAGAACACTCAGAGTTGCTTGAATGCTGCTTTATTGCACAAATGTGAACTCACACTGGAGCATTTCTCTCGTGGGTTGACCATGATTGCCTATGGAGCGGTTGTCATGGCAAGAGATGCAAAGCCTTCTGTGTCAAGTAAATTCATGTCCCGGATGAGACATGTATGAGCTGCTTAGTACACTTACCAAACGATGCAATCAAGACGGTGCTTGCCACACATTTTGAGTCATCAAATCTGCAAGTGGCTGTCTAGGATTGCCTTTCGATGAGAAATATCATCGAGGACGGTAATCGTGTAGAATGAGACCATTTTTTGCGGGATGAACAAAAGCTATTAAAAGATCAGAACCCCGATTTGAGACCTATTATCAGGTTGCAAAAAGGTTCCTCAAAGATGCAAATGACATCGGCAATATGATAAATACACACCTCGACAGTAGTGCACGCGCAGCGTATAGCAAATTGAGGAAGACATCGAACATTGATGCGACCATTACTGGATACCAAAGTATTGAAGCCATTTTCAGCGGATTCGGTGTTGTCGTCGATTCTATCGACAGATCTGAAACATCTATGCAACTAACTATACATATTTCCCTTCCAATGGTATACCTCGTGCTGCAGAAGCTATGATAGATATCTAACGGAAAAGTTTTAGTGTGGTAAAGTACAACCATTGGCGTACTTCGCAAAATATTCAAGCCAGTTATGCCCTGCACTTCTTTGAAATTACGGCGCAAATCCTAAGAGCATCCACTTTTACTGGTCATGTGCTACTTGCAGCCTTTATTTTGCGAAATGCAGTTCATGTAGGGCAGCATTATGCGCTTGGAACTATTTTCAAGAGTAGAAGAATTCGCACAAAACTTAGTTCGAAAGAACGAAGAACGCTTTCAACTTCTGTCCGGGTCATCTGCATTTATCGATTTAGACCAAGCGCAAGTAAATCATAGTAATGGTCCAGAGCAATTGGATGATGTGCCAGAATTCGGACAAACGATTCATAGTCTAGGCGAATTGTTTTGGAAAGAAACGTCCGTTAGATTTGTTCATTTTCGCTGGTATCTTTCTAAAAGAAACACAAACTCTTCACAAAGTATTTAAGTGCAACATGTCCCGATTGACCGTATCTCTTTGAAATCAAAGAAGTCCATAGAAGATGACTTTTCCGTCATGAGTTTTAGTATGACGAGAAAAGCAGTTCTCGAATCTATTTGCAGTAGCAATACGTGTTTTGGAAATCATGTATTCTCTTCTGCAATTGAAAGAGTTTTTCTTACTCTTGATTTATTTTTCGACGAAAAAGGATCCCGCCTAATCATTTATTTAGTAGATGACATGCTTTTAGTCTGTTCTTTACATAAATTAAACCCATAGAGTCTTTATGTCATCAACTTAAATACACCATTTTCATTCCTTCAATTTTATTGGTAGAGACTTTTCTACCAGCAGAAGTTGACATAGCATTCCTCATCAATAAGGAGACTTTTAAAAGCGTCAATTTGTTAAAAAATTGTATTCCGAGCAGTGTAAAAGCCATTAATTGAGAGGTGGGCACTTATTCTACTTGTATTTTGAGTCGAAATCGAGACAGGGACTTCAATAAAATCAAAATAACGATTACCAGCAGTACTGAGAACCACGCGCGTTGTTCTTTAATTTGTGTAGAAATTTCATTCTAGTATTATTAGCAATGCCCAGTGAACCACATCTCTTGATCCAACATTACCACAGTACACTTGTAAGTTCAAAGTGTTACACAATTTATATTCGTACTACCTGGATAATCTCTCGTAATGGATACAAAATTAGTAAATAGTTTTGAGCTTCGCTCACTATGGGGCGGATCCCGCTGAGCCAAAAGGTGGAAACAGAAATTCGGGGTAGAGTCCCCGATTCGCTAGTTTACAAAAAGAATAGGTTGCTCATTTAACCAATACGATAATAATTAGATTCAAGGCCTGTTCTGCTATAATTATCTGCAATTCGCTTGAAATAGGAACGGCTGCAATGTACACTATCGACAAATTCATATGCTTGAAGAGCAAATCCAGAGCCACAATCATTCTTCACACGACAAGATGGAACTCAAATCAATTAGGATCAATCAAGTTAAATAAGAAAATGGAAACGGTATTTTGATTCAGCACTAGTCCCACAGCCTACAGAGTCTGGTATGTCTGCAATATTGTCAGAGGACTGCTATCTTGTTGCGATCAGGGGAATTTCCGCCGATCTGTATATTCAGTGAGTTCTTCAACATTGCTGTGCCGAATTCAAATTTGTTGTGCACAGTATGGTGCGTATTACTGCACTAACCAATCGTCCGCACACCTAGTTAGCGCTTGTCTGCTCTACGACGCGCCACATTTCTGCAACCCTGCATGCCACGGTAGTGCTGGCGCCGGAGCATCCGCACAGCTGTGAACCCGCCGACTGCCAGTACTCAGCAGACTCAAATATGTCTTCTACCTCAGTATAAGATCGGTGTAAATCATTCAAGAGAAATGACAGATATACTGCATGTTCTGATTTTACTAAACTATTTTACCTCGAATAGATCACATTATTTCTTTAATAATCTCAGTTTTCATTCTCGAATTTTCTGATATACAGCATTTCAAATTGGAATGCCAAGTTCCACAAACTACTAATGTACAATAGAAATCATCATGTTTCGTGCTTCCAGTAAATTTTTGAAGAATGAAAACCAGATGATTTGGCGTAAATTTGTTTAAATCATCTGATGTTCCGAATGGAAATTTTTCTCATATATTGCCATGTAAGTGTAAAAAGCAGATTTTGGTGTTTGTCATGGTAGCTGCGTCGATTTCATGTTCCTCATACTCTTCTTTCTAGGGATATTGTGTGTTAGTAGCGCTATATTTCCTGTAATTCTATCCAACACATTGAGATTGGTTAAAATATGCATGAGCATCAGTTGCATCAAACTGGTTCTTATTCAGATAACATCAGAAATTCAAGTTCAACTTGTAGTTTAATACATCTGATAGAAAGGCAACATCAAATTATTCAAGAAAATCCTTGGAAAAATGATATCTTGCTCGGAGAAACAAAACCGAAGATGAACTAAAATATTTCTGGTGATTTTGAAAGATCTCTCTTTCTCACTTTATCAAAGAAGTAGGAAATTTTGAAAATTCGAAAAAGATGATAAAAATATTGAAATGAAAATGGTATGTTCGTAAAAACCCGTTCCTGAATCAAGACAAGGTCGTAAGATAAATCGTCTTGATTACTTTGAAGGTCATGAAGATCGCCTTGAATAATATCAGGGTGTGAAAATCAAAATTCTGTGATAATAATGCAGAAGTGGGAGACGATTCGGAAACGGAGCTAGCTTCGGTTTCAGAATAGTTTTTTCGATTTTTTAGATTCTTCGCTTACTCGTATATTGTTTTAATTCTGTTTTAATTGTCTTTAGAACATTATTTAACGAACTTTTTCTCCTATTTTTAGTTTTTTGTGGACACGTAGAGATTAAACTGAGATGCATTTTTCTGTTAGTCATTAAATTATTACCGTTTCCTAAAAATTACTTGGACGAATTTCTTGGTTGTTTGAGCAATAGTCGTGTACTACTCGGAGTTGTATGTAACTCTCATTGATTGAAACAAAACTTGTGGCCTCCTCATAAATTAACTTAATATGCACGAAACCTACGTACACTCACAGGTTATGTTTAAATTGGCAGATCCGTAATTGGAAAAGTAAAAATAAGTTTGCGTCCCAATAAATATCGTATGCAACAAACGTGTAGCACGCATCTTCATTGCTTTAATCGGCATCATGGGCCGTAATTGCGCATCACCTGGAGATGAACACAATATCATTAAGAAATGGGCACCGATTACAGCCGCGTGCCAACCCTTGTACGCGACCTCAGCGAACTGTTGCGCAGCGGCCAAGGGTCGGACCTGGTATTTATTGTTGGTGATGGAGAAGAAAGGGAGCAATTGCAAGCACATCGCACCATTGTCGGTGCCAGGTGTCGCCGCTTGAAACGGCAAATTGTTCAAGATTTACGTTCTTCCAAGTGCGATACAGAGATACAACTACCTCGCTTCAGCACGGACAACGTGCGCAATGTGTTGCATTATGTGTACACGGGAGTTATTCGGCTCAACTCATCGAACGCGTTGCCAGTGTACGATATCGCGAATGAACTGGGCATTCCAGCGCTACTTGCCACAATTCAACATCACATCGATGCGACGACAACTATAAGCACTGTCCTTCCATTGCTGCAACAATCACTGAATCTCGGCTTTTCCGGAATTATGGCGCAGTTGGTGACATTTATCGGAAGTAACGCGAAAGAAATACTGAAGACCCCGCAGTTCGAGGTATGCACGCCAGCATCAGTAGATGCCATAGTTCAACATGAAGACATACAAGCAAGCGAAGCCGAGCTGTGGACGGCGCTAGTGAAGTGGGGTTGTCAGCGAACAAGAATCAAGTATCCGCCAAGAACCGATGAAGAGAAGCAGACAATAGGCATCGAGTTGCGTCCGTTTGCACGGCCCGGACGGCTGCGGATACTCGAATTCGACCCGTTCTTTTTTTCCTTCGAGGTGGAGCCTTTCGATGTAATTTCTGCGCAAGAACGGATTTTGAAGCGACGCTTCGACTCTGCACGCCCCGCACCGGACGCGTGGCCGCTCGACAACGAGTCGTTCCTGGCGAGAGTTCGTCGACGTCGGCTCGAGTTCGAGAGCTCCCACCCACACACGCTCGGCACACGCAACACGACGACGGTCACACTGCCCACGTGGGCGACGAGCGCGACGGTGATATTCGACGAACGTTGCGAGTTGGGGCAGTACGCCGAGTTGTCGTTCTATCGGGATGAAGGTTGTGCGGATTTGGTGGCCTCGCTGGCCGACACGCGGCGCACGCGGTGGAGCGACGCCAAGTCGTCAGTGAAGAACGTGCACGACGTGCTCACGATAGACTGTCCGACGGGCAAGTTTTGGTTCAAGTTCTACGCGCCCACGTCGTTCGCCGCGCGGTGGGGCTTTCGTTTTACTGTGCAAACGTTGTAAATCAGTCAGACCACGCTTTTCGACTCGGCGATTGCTTGTTGCACCGCCGCGATGACCTTGCCGTGCATGACCTCGCTGCTGCTCGCCACGATTCCATCATCGTTGTCGAGGTACCGCCCGTGCGAGAAGTCCAGTGGCCGCCCGCGCCCGTCCGTCACCTTCCCGCCCGCCTCCTCAATCACCACCACGCCCGCCGCGTGGTCCCACACGCGCTCCACGTAGCCGGCGCGCGGAAACCGCAAGAAGAAGTGTGCGTCCCCGCGCGACATGCACCCGTACTTCGCTTGACTGTCCATCCGCATGGGCGCCACGTTCGTGCCAAGAACCTTCGACACTCTCGCGCTAAGTTCGTGACTCGAATGAGCCTTTTCCACGGACTCCGCGAGTTGGGCACGTATCGGGTTTTGCTCATCCGATGCGCGAACACGCTTTCCAATCGACACCTCAATCTGCTTCGCAGCTTCATCATCCATCATGTAGGTGCCCTGATTCAAAATTGCATGAAACACGACTCCCGGGTTGTCTCCAGGTTGTACGCCATCCAACGATAAATTAGGGCATCCCAGCACACCCAGAACCGGCCGTCCACCCTCCGTCATCGCCAATGCAACACAATACTGCCGCCCAGCCAAGAACCCCTTGGTTCCATCAATCGGGTCCAGAATGAAAGTCCTTTGATTCGGGTCGGAACCTTCGTAACCGCACAGGTCGATGGTGTTGAGCAATTCTTCGCGCGTCATTTCAGCGCCAGCCCCATTCACCGCGGCGAGCACGGCATCGAGCAACTTCGGGTCACTCAACGCATCGGTGGTCTCCTCGGCGATGAACTTGGCGTCGGGGAACGCCTTGTGCAGTTTCGAGATGATGTAGGCCTGCACGCCGAAGTCGGCCACGGTGACGGGGGACGAGTCGGCCTTGACCACGGACCGGGCGGTGCTCTGCACCTTGCGCGCGAGCACGCCGGCCTCGGCGACGGCGCGAACAGCGACATTGCGTTCAACAGACCACCGTGGGACGGTCATGGCGGTGCGGGCTGGGCGTGGTACCCGATGGCCCGTCGGCACGCGTACATAAGGTGCAAATGTGGACACGAACGATGACGTGGTGTGTATGGGGCAAGCGAACAGAAGTGCGGTGCGCGCCATGGTGTGCGTGTTCAGGAAACCCAATAATAGCGGTGGTATTGTCCCGCGTACAACGTGCAGGTGGTGTCCTTTCATTATGACAACCTCGTCTGATCTCCTGCGCCTATGCGGTGGTCCCACCCTTGGGCAGCCGACCCTCACGCCAACCCAATCGTGTCCCGCACTTTGTTCCCTACGGATCTCAACGGCTGCGGTGTGTCCGGGCAATATCTGTGCAATCTGGGCTTCGGCGAGGTGCACCCTGGCTCGCAGTGATGTATCGTGTATTGTCTCCGGAAGTGAACATCGGTAGAAATTAGTGTGCGGGGAATGCAGGAAACTACTGAGAATGACGCATGTGAATTTTGCTGCCGACAAGAAAAGACAAGTCTAGTTCGCTTGTGTTCGATCACACTCTTTCTCTCTATAACACAGCGCATTTGCGGAGCGGTGGATGAATGATGGAATCTGAATCCTACCAACATCGAGTATGAAAAGGCAATCTGTAGCGCATTGTATTGGATCGTGTACTGTAAAATTACTACCCATTTACGGACATGCTGCATAGCAAAGTTTCGCAGCTGCAAATGACTAATTTACGCTCATTGTTGGTGTTGTTTGCGAAAATTAGGAATGAAGGAGGAGTCATAAATAGAACGAGTGGCACGGTGGTTTACGAAAACAGAACGAGTGGAAGTGGCGGAAACGACGGGCAAAACTCGGGCGACCAAAACGTTGCACGGCGCGTCGCCTAATCCTCGGCGTCATCGTAAAAGTCGACGAGCTTGCCGTTGACGTAGTACCAGATGCCATCGTCGCGCGCGAACTTGGACATCTCGACGAAGCTGGTGGGCGCGCCTTGCTCGAGCAGCTTGGCCTCGAACGTGATCGAGCAGCTGTCGGGGCCGGTCATGTTCTCCTCGAGGATGTTGATGCCGCCATCGAAGCGGTAGCGGTCGCAGAACTCGGTGATTTCCTTGCGCCACTTGCGGCGGTCGAACTCGCGCTCCGACTTGGCCGTGGTGCGCATGACGAACGTGGGCAGCCGGTACGCGTACGCGCTGTACCGCGCGCGCAGCAGCTCCTCGCCGTTGCGCGGCGTGCGCGCCATGATGTGCAGCCCGCGGCAGCAGCGCCCGTACGACTTCCCGCTCCCACACGCACAGTCGACGTCGGGGTTCGGCACCTGCGACTCCTCGCGCGCGGTGTCCAGCCGTTGGATGCCGAAGCCCACCATCGCCACGGTGGCACGTCGGCGCAGCGGCAGCCGCACTCGCGTTCGCACTACGCTCGCATGATGTCGTGTTCTGCCTGGTTGCGCAGTGAATGGTGTGGTGACGGGGGGTGTGAACGCGGCGATGTTTTGCATCGTGAGAATGCTTCGTTCCTTGTCGACACAGGATGAGGTAAGACGGAGTTCGGTACTAGTCGGGTTAATATTTTGATGGAATTGAAGAATGGTTCGGTTGTCGCATACAGCCAATCACTCGATGCTACTGATGGTACATCATCTCGTGCCTCGAGCTTGCGCAATGCCACTCAATAACCCTGCGCTCTGCACCTCAAACTTCCCATGGGGAGTTCTTTCGCAAATTTCAAAATTCGGCACCCCCTTTGTGTCAGGCTTGTTTGGCAAGTTGTGGATACTGTGAACGCATGATTCATCGAGAATCACAGACCAGTTCCTGGGTTCGAGATCAGTATTGAGAAGGACACATGTTTCCTCTGTTACATTCGTTGTCTAACAAGAAATGGTTCGGCTTCCATGCTGCATTTCGTCACGAAATTTGCTTCTTGTTAGGTGGAGGCATGCTTTTCGTTTTTCAAATTAGGTGGCATCCCGAATTTACAACTATGTTGGACAGAAACGAACTTTGCTGTGACTTGGTGTTGCATAGAGATGTGTAGCCTCGTTTACATGGCCGTGAATAGCCAATTTCTCTCCATACCACATCAATTGCTGAACGTTTATGTTTTTCGAACAAATGATGGTTTGTTCCTCCATTTCACCAGCGTCGATATCCGTGTACTATATCCTGAACATCATACTTAATGATCGCTTATCATAAAAACACGGCTTAATTTCACATTCTGGTTTACCGTACTACCGTTTAAGTCTGTTAGCAGTGGAGAAGCTAGTCGAAGATTTGGGCCGCAGGGCCAACATCAACTTGTTATTAATGTTCTACTTCCAAGCAATCGGCCTTTCTACAATCAGCGTAAAAATAAGTTCACATCTCTCTCTCCCTGATCTTGTCGAGTTGACTGCCGGTATTGACCAAAGCAAGAAAGATCGCAGCATCGTCTCTCTCATGTCATTCCGATGTCAAACGGGCATCTCCGCTTTTGCGAGCAACACCACCAAGACATTGTCGAGCGCAGCGTCAAATAACTAGACCTGAGATTACTACCGAGCTCCACCTCACCAAATGAGCACACCTGAGTACTAGTAAAGTCAAATAAAGTAAGTATTTACCTTGGTTCCTCGCTCTTTCCTGCTAGCTGAAAAAGTATGGCGAGTCTAACACTTCCTTCAGTCCAAGACTGCCTCTCGCCGGCAATTCGGCAAACTTGACATCTGGATACCGCATCATGAAACCCTCGCGCACTTCCGCCAGCAATTCACGACTATGCAACCGCACAAACTCTTCTCTCAGAATTTCATGCATCTCGTCTACTGTCGCCGCATTCGTCCAGAAGCTATCATGCACCGCCGCAAAATTCATTCCCGCATTCTTGCACGCAATCGCCGTGTAGAGCATGTGACTCGAATCAATTGAATGAACAAAATTGGGTGGGAACGCACTTCGTTGTCGCTGCGGGGATACTGGCAAATGGTCTCCTTGCTGTTCGAGTGTCACCCGTTGCATGATGGTTTTCACTACCGAACGTGCTTTCTTTCGATATGGTTGCAGCACTGGCAATCCCACGGGTGTGACCCATTGCACATCTCGTCCATTACTTGCAATGGAGTACGCCGCGCTTGACAACCAGTCCATCGTGCCTGTCGCACCTGAGAAGATATCACCCAACGATGCCAGTGTCATCTTGGCCAACATCAATGACGCATCAAATATCTTGTCATTTGGGAATTCAATATCCTTTAGACGATTTTGAATCTGTTCACGTGCGCCAGTAAGTGTTACACCGTACACGCTGGTCATCACCGTCTGTTTCACGATTTTCCTGTTCACTTTCCCAACGAGCAGTTTCGCAATTTCGTCGCCCTTCTTCGCTTCCGCTTCTACTCGTTTGATGACAAATTCGCAGACACCAGAGTAAACGTCTTGCGGTCGGTCACTGCGAATAAGATTGACTTGTTTGCCACCGAGTACGTCACGTCCAAGAGCCGCATAGTGCTGCAGTCCATTACAGGACCCATCCATTGACACCGGGAGTGTACTGTGAAATTCCTCCATAGCCGCTTCTCCGCCATGTCGTCCTACCGCATTCGCAAATTCCATGCACGCAGCTAAGAGCTGGAAAGGGTCTTCATGCTTACACCACCACTCGATATTACTATCAGAGAGTGGATCTCTTCCGACCTCAATAGCACGCGGCAACGCATTTTCCGCCACAGCAACACGTTCCTCGTACGATTTTTTGTCCGCACCGAGTAGGTTCGCCAAGTGAACTTTGAGCCAGTAGACACCCCTTTCACCAAGCCGAACGCCAGGTGTGCTAAACGTGAGCATCGCTCTCGTCAAGTCCGCACCCATATGTTGCAAGTACACGGGAATGGGGTATGCTCGACCACGAAAATCTACATTGTGCGGCAAATAGAATCGCTCCTTTTGCGCAAACGCTTTGGCGTGGTCGAGTCGATATTGAGTGTCCGCACGCTGGGAAAACATTTCTCTGTTAGTTTTCTTCGCCGCCCTTCGGGCACGTTTCAATTTCCGTAACGCCAACGTCTCATCAAATTCATCGCTCATTTCTTCTTCTACATCCTCTTGTGCCTTTTGCATCGAAAAGAGAGCCTGTTCTTCCTTCAAGAACTTTGATTTCGTCGGTACTTCCACGTCTGTTTTGCTGACAAGGCCTGCAGTATCACCGCCACTATCCCATAGTTTCAGGCCCGTTTCCAGCACGCCGCGGTTTACCTGCCATGTTGTATCGCCTAGCGCATTAAGCCCATCGAATAACGTCTGGAGGTCAGCCGCCGCCAATGCGTCATCCAAAGCGCTACTCGGCGGGGCTCTGACGAGTTTAACGTCAGTTTTCAGATATCCTCCATTCCACGGAGACACCCAGGGGCGCGGTCGAACTTCCATTGGCTGATGTTTCGGAACAATGAACGAACTTATATCGTCGCCTGACGCGGCTATTAGCTTCAACGCCGCATTTTCAAGCTGCACCATGCCGACAACATTATTCTTCTTTAAGTATCTTCGGAAATGACGGAACGCGGGGACGGTCTTGTTCGTCACGGGGTCGACGACAAACGCGGTTCCCAAGAGAATATTAATTAGAGCGGTGCCAAGTAGGACGGTATCCTTCGTAGACCAGACGGCATTAGAAACTTCGGCCTTCATCGCAACATAGTTTACCGCAGAGACGATAGAAGTAGGAGACTTGAGTGCGCGTTCCAGGGCAGATTTCTTCCGTCCTTTCTGCTTTGTTCGAGCTGCTGCTTTCGGAACACCACCCGAACTATCCAAGATTCCATCGTTCCCTGTACGGTTCGCGTTGTTGCGCTCCATCGCTGCTTGTTGTAATTCGAGCTTCCGAAGTTTCGCCTGGTTGACTTCCGCGCGCACGGCATTGCCCAATGTGATCGCCAGCGATGTGAGTTTGTGCCCATGTGGTTCGCGCATCAAGGCTCCGAAAACTTCATGAATTGTAATGACTGTGAGGACGTGCGGTGGAAGGAGTTTCAACAATCTCTGCGAGTCACGTTCGACCGAAGAACGTCCACCCTTGCGCTCTGCTCGCTGTTCGATATCTTCCTCCTGTGCTTTGCGTATGGCGAGCGTCATGGGGTCGACCCACCCACCAACAAGCCGAGACGCAGGCATGTGAGACCAGACATCACCGCGCGCGGCAGCGTCTGCGGCCATACGCTGAAAACGTGCGACGGCAGTCTCCACAGTTTGGTCCTCCAACGCGAGCTGTCGCTGATACGCGAGCATGTCAGACTCTCTGAATATCGGGTACTCCGTCGCTGGAATGGAGCGATGCGACGAAGCGGCAGCAGATGTTTGCGGAGGCGCCAACAACTCGAACAATGCAGGATCATCGTCAATGACATTCAACGGCCCCAGATGATGAGCAAGCGATGAGAACTGCTGACGATGAACCTTCGAGATACGCGCCGACGCACGTAGCGACAGGATCGCGACCATCGCGACGGGCTGCGCAGCACGGGTCGGAGTTCGGCGAGCACTGAGCTCAACGAACTGGCCGTCGGCCCTATCCACGAATTCATCGGGCCAAAATGGGTGGATCATGTGTTTCTGTTTTCCAAGAACTGGTGATTTCGAATCCGCAGATTTCCATCGCATACTTCCGATGACACGCAATGCGCTGACACCGACTTCAGAATTACGTACCTTGATTTTCATTTATTTCTCAATATCCCCAAGCAGAACTGTATTTGGACAACTTTCCAGCCTGCCTACTCCGATCGACCGAGGCATTGTACGGTCGTTGATTCACTCCCACCGATCCATCTTCGTTTCGTCTGCTCACTTTCTGCCACCCAAATCAACGATGGCCGCACCACCACCACCACCCCCGATGGCTCCGCCGCCACCGCCGCCACCAGCACCCGCCGCAGGTGATAACACTGGCGATGCCACCGCCGCGCTTTTCGCAGAGATTAACAAGCTCGGCGCTGATGGAATCCGAGCTGGCTTGAAGAAGGGTGTGCGCGGCCATGTGAACGCAGAGGTGCCCACCACGAAGGCGGCAGCGCCCAAGCCAGCCGAGAAACCGGTTGTGAAGCCGGCCACCACCACTCGTCCGCCAGTTCTCGAACTGCAGGGCAAGAAGTGGGCTGTCGAGTACCAGAAGAACAACCAGGAGTGCATCGTCGAGGTGGACAGCATCAAGCACACTGTGTACGTGTTCAAGTGTGAGAAGTCAGTGATTCAGGTGAAGGGCAAGTCGAACTCGATTGTCATCGACTCGTGCAAGAAGGTGGACCTGGTGTTCGAAAACGCGCTGTCGCAGGTGGAGATCGTCAACTCGGACAGTGTCCGCGTGCAGTGCACGGGCAAGGCGCCCTCGATTAACATCGATGGATGCAACTCGGTCACGTATTTCATGAGCGCCGAATCCGTCGAGTCGTCCCACATCATCACCTCGAAGAGCGCCGCGATCAATATCATCCGGCCGGATCCGAAGGACCCCGACGACATAATCGAAACACCCATCCCCGAACAATTCTGCACTACATTCAAGGACAACGAATGGGTCACCGAGGCGGTCTCTCATGATGATTAAATTCGTGGGCTAGAGTGCGAGCGGATGTGGGTTGTAGTTGAGAAGAGAGCAGTTCATGCTGGTACTGGAAAGAGCAGGCCTGGTGGCTAAAGTGCTGATTTCGACGGTGCTTCTTTTTTGGGTCGCGCCCATCCATGTTCCCTTCGTTCCCCCGTTGTTAGTTCTGTTTCGCTAACTCTGCATGACTTCTAATGGCGATATGGCGTCTTTCCAGAAATAAAATGTTCTCTCGTTCTACTAGCTATTCTTGCCCACGGCGCACAGTGCTTATGTCAACAGAAGTCGCCAGCCAGCGTACACAATTGGGGGTGGTAATGTACCGGTCGAAAGCATGCGATGTTGCCGGGTCCTTACAGTAAGGGGGTCGGAATTAAATTCCTCTGTTCAGCTAGTACCGGCAGGTTGCATAGCAGTTGAAGTTTTGTGTATGGTCGTTCGGCAACGCTCGCATCGTGCCTGCGACGATGGCGTTCGCCGCCCAAACTATTGACGTCGATGAGGTGCTGATTGGCTTGGAACGCAAGTTGAGCACGCTGGAAATCTTTGCAAAGAACCGAATCAACGATGGGAAGGAACTGGAACCTATCGTCAAGCGCCGCTCGTTCCGCTCCGATAAAGCTCTGTACAACGCTGTCGAATCGTCTATGCTTCGTATCGAGAAAATAATTGCGACAATCCCGAAAACCAGCAATACTGGGCGGTCTCACATCCAGGCCGCGACCGTTGACTTTGATCCTGGTGAGGTGTACTACAAGGAGGTGGGCCCCTACGCCGACCAGGTCGTCGCGGCGGCGCAAGTCATCTCGGGCAAGAAGAAGGATTTCGGGGATGCCGCGCGAATCGTTGGTGAACAAGCTGTGGCGCTGGCGGCTAGTGTCAAAGCGGAAGCCGCGTTGGTGTCTCGTGCTGCGAAAATGGCGAAACCGGCAAATCCCACAGCATTAAAAGCTGAATGTGAGTCGCTTGTGGATGCTAGCGCTGATTGTGCGGATTTCAAGTACGCTGTTGACATTCGTTCGCCGTTACATGATCATGTGATGGCCCTTGCTGATGCGGCCGCGGCACTGGGTTGGGTTGTTGCGCCTGCTGCATTGAAGCATGTACGTGATTATGTGCAGATTGTTGGGAATCTTTCTGAAAACATCCTTGCCCGTTACATTGAATTGGGTTGCGATGCGGCACATTCCGATTTTGCTGAGGCCCTGAATGCGATGGTGAAGGCGGTGGCGAAATATGTGGAGCGTGAACATCCGGCGGGATTGCGTTGGAATTATGCGGCTGGTGCGGTACCGAAGGGATACAAACGTGCGACCAGGAAAGTTGCACCCGATGCCCATCCTTTCGGTGACTTTCTCTACATTATGCACGGTGCATTAACGGAGCATGTGCTGATATCTCGGGAAATTGGCAGTGTGCTTGCGAAGGCGGCCGATGGAATACTTTCACTCTACTATGAAATGTACAAGGCAATCGAAAGCGCCTCTACTACACTGCGTCCAGATGTTGAGGGTGGAGGTGGGGAGTTGCGAATGTTGCTAATGTCAGTGCAACATGAGCTTGTGCCTATCGTCGACAAACTCAAAGCAGTCGATAAGAAGCACAAATATTACGACCATTGTATGGCGCTTGTGGAATTTTCGACCGCGCATCAGTGGTGTACGGCCACACTGAACAAAATGTCGCCCGTCACGTACTTGGTAGATATCGATACCATCACGCGAAAATGTTTGGATCGGATCGATGAGAAATTTCGAAATGACAACACCTACAAGGGCAACTTGCATCGTCGGTGGACGAAAAGTGTGCGAGATATGTTGGCGGAGCTGCAGGTCTACGTTCGTACGCATCACCCCAATGAACTCATGTTCGACACACAACGGTCGCGTCGTTCATTCGAGGAAATTCATCGCAAGAAAAGTCTCACCGCTCAACTGGACACATTGAAGAAGAATTCCAAGACGCGCAAATGGGTGCGTCGTCGTGTCATGAAGAATGTGCGTGGTCGTAGAAAAGAAGTTTTACAGTGGCGACGAGTCAAGTAAATGAAACGAATGAACGTTACGCTTGAATCTTTTTCTTGTCTATTCGAGTACTGTACCTCGGCGTTACAGAAACTGTGTCTGGCGACGGAAGTCGTTGCCTTCAGGTCCTACTGATTCGTGCTCGTGATGCACAAGTTCAGTTTGTAGACTCTTCGCAAGTTTCTGGTTATCCACAGAGAACTTGTGAATTCGGACGTTGACGTCAGTACAGTACATTGCTTTGTTGCAAATCCTGGCTTTTCAGAGATGAACTCTGTGATGTAAGTCTGCAACATTGGCAGTGCCAACCCTGCCGCATTTGATGAACTGTTCGTGCCTTACCTCGATCACTGCCGCCAGCAGGAAGACGTATGACAAAGCGCGTATTCCAACAAAGTAATGAGAGTTATTCTTGGACTTAGGATCATCGAATTCGCACAACGGTAGTGACAAAGAGAATTGTATTGTTCGAATCCAGTTAAGAGTACTGGTACTCTAGTAGTAGGCTTGCTACTGATCCAATTTTACATACAACTGCATGCTACAGACGTGATGAAACGAAAGGAGAAATTGCATCTACCGGCAGTTGAATTATAGTGCAATAAGATAAAGTAAACGAATCAAAATTTATAGTTGCTAACCCAAGTTCAAATGGCTACTCAGGTACACGCTTCACCGCGGGTATGAACTCGTACATCGCCACAGTGATTTTCCGTTCGCTGTGATCTCGTACATTGTTGCATTACATGGGCTGCCAGTACCATCAGTAGGCTTATTGCAAATAGCTTCTGATTCAAAAACGCCTCGCTAACGAAACCAATCGAGTTCCGTCTTCTCATCGCACGCAGGATCATGGAAGCGCTGTCTGAAAGCCAAGCCTCATTCCATGGGCAGCAAACCATTTCATCTGTTCTAGAATATTGATCAATCTCATGTCTGCACTCGCAAAGCAATTCAGGTACATTTACTATATCGTCCTTGATGGAAGGAGGAATTCAATTTCCCGTCGACCCACTGCCGGAACTTGTCTGATACCAACATTCGAATTACGGGGACCTTATGAACACCAACACCACATTGACTTGATGTTATCTACTGTGTATTCGACGTTTTAACTGGGTTCTGAGACCCAGCAAGCCAAGCATGAGAAAATTTGCTACGGTTTTGGGGCAGACCCCTTATTAGATCAGCATAGCAAATTGCTATCAGAAACTTTTATACAACCGTTTAATGAGCAAGGCGGTGCAGTATAACAACCGTGTAATGCAGTATGGACTATCTAGTAAACCTGGATGAATTTGTGATCATTGTTTTTCTTGTATTGCTCTCTTACAACCAATAGGAAACGTAGTAAACCTCACTAGCGTGGAAGGGGGTACAGTCTGAAGCAATACCGAAGCTTTTCATCTACAGAGGACTAGCTCATCGGATGTAACGATGTATTTCACATTTCAAGAAGGAAGTATATATAAATTCTGAGTTGGTGAAGATAAATTAATCTCAGTCCAAACAAATAAAAGACAAGAAGCAATATCACACTACGATAGACTTTACTTGCAGAAACTGAAACAATTATTGAAAACCCGTTGCATTTTGAGTTTTAGGTGCGGCGACCAACGATACGCACCCTACAATTTTGCTACTGTACTGAAACATTCACTGTTTCAACTCATTTGTACCTACAAAACTTGTATTAGAACAATCCTGTCAGCTGTGCTACAGGGTCCTTCCCGGTCTGCAACGTCTGCACGATAAGCCCAATCGATCCAATCATAGCTAGTCGCCCATTGTACACTTCGGCGTCGGAAAATGTGCCATTCTTATTCACTCCGAGTGGATCGAACCCATATTTGGGACCGTCAGTGAAGTTCTTTTTAAACGTAGCCAGTTCGATGAAAGCAATGGCCGCGAATATTTGCCACAATCCCGCAGTAGGGACGGAGGAGAGGGCGGCGATTGGGTTGGACTGGGCAAACGCGGGGTCAGGAAGGTGCACGAAGTTCTGCACAAACATCCCAACGAAAGCAAGCATTGCTACTCTTCCGTTCTTCAGCTCGGCTGCGCGAATATAACCCTGCTCCATGTTCTCCGACATGCGTAGTGGGTCGAACCCAGCGTATCCGGCCTCGCCCTGGGGAAGGCTGTCTGGTGCTTCAGCGAACGGCATCGCCTTGCTTTTTACCATAGTCCAACGCGCCGTCGAGGAGACATGACGAGAGGAGACCGCAACTCCGCTGAAAGATGGGCGGAAGGCGGCGAGAGGAGCGGAAACGAATCCAGTCTTCATTGTAATGGTGACAATCGTGGTAGTGATGGTGGGAAGAGGTGCCGAAGGTGTGGCTCGTGCTGGGAATGCCGGTTCAATTTGATAAACGCCTAGGAATAGGGTACAAATATGAACCACATCTCATTGAGGTGCCAATGAGGGATAGGCTTAGGAGTAGATTTTTTTCATATAGGATTATCGATTGGACGCAGAATAAGATTTTATCTGAAAAGACTCTTCTGTGTATTGATTGCAATCCCGTTGCCTGACATATCAACGAACCAACATCCTACTTCCCTTCAAGGCTGCGTCGCCATGTGTCGATAGGACCACATTGGTCTAAATCATCCCGGTACTTACGAACCTCGGACACAGCCTCACGCATAACTGCTCCACTGGCACGTAGCTCGCAAACTGCGCAATCCAGCTTACGTCGCAAGCGCTCGATGGTTGTAATAGTTTGCTCATTGGCAATATTGGCACGCGATCGCGCGCATACCGCGGCGAGTCTTCGACTCTCTTCTTGCGTCACTTGACGCTTAATACGCAAGCGTCGCATCAACTCTTTCCTACGTTGAGGTTCAATTAAGTTGGTCCACCCATAAAGCCCCGAAAAAACCGTCGCAGCAATCACCGATAGACTTGACAACCATGGCATTGTACGATGCCCGTTTGCATCACGATCCATGGATCAAGAGCTCGTCTGTGTTTGCACCTTCTCAGATCGAATATTTACTTTTCTATTTCAGAAATTCAGCGTTACTGCCTAAAACAATTGAGCCGAAGGTTGTAATTAATACATTACTAAAAGTAGGAATTGAAGTCAAAATAAGTTAAGTTCGAATTCGTGTATGAAGAAGGCCTATTATTTCGATGCATCCGGCCAAAATGAATGTCGTTCTGCTACTCTAAAGTACTTCAGGATACATGAAAGAGTTCATTCAGAATATGTAGAACTGCGCATATTCGAGCATAAATTAGCAGGTTAGTTTAAGAAAAGATAGTGACAGAGACGAATGAGGAGAACCCCGTTTTTAGAATAGCAGCGTACTTGATTCTACGTAAATCAAATTTGATTACAAATGTAAATAGTACAGGACTAGAATTCGTCAAGATTTTATTGTTACATTACTACTGCTTTGGATACATACCACTCTTGGATGTATAGCTCACTATTCCAGTAGTGTATTATCAGTAACAATTTAGTATGTAACATGTATCAACAGCTAAGACTGAAATTAGCACGATTTCAATATATTCTCGATGGCGATTTCAACAAACAGAACGAAGTGTGAAAAGTGAATAAAGGCTTGGATTTGAAGGAAAAGAAGTGATGATACTATTCAATAGTGATGAAACATGTTCAACCGATTATTTAATTTTCAGTACGGAGCTATGTGCGTCTATTTATATAATTGCTTGCACTAATACAATTCGAAACAATGCGACTGAGAGGAATCGCTGCAGTCGAACAGATAAATAACATGCTTAATC
>JAAUYH010144777.1_pt1 | contig 19769 bp, 13 predicted proteins | sample 7278061 | NCBI WGS metagenome assembly JAAUYH01 (sample SAMN14350203, study PRJNA611818) | marine sediment metagenome | isolation source: surface marine sediment (0.6m) | place: French Polynesia: Moorea | collected 2018-08 | reverse complement strand
GCAGTTGAGGAACCACTGTTCTACAAGGTGTACGATATTTTACTTTTTCCTTGATAGTCCTGCAAACTAAGACCGCTCAAAGAATCGATGGCAAATCTTCAAAACCTGGCGTTGCAATGCATCGAATTTTGAAACTGATTGACTAATTTTGGGTGGGACACGGGCAGACGCACATCGGATAATTGACTAATTCATCAAATTTCCATTATTTTTAAGTAAGGTCTAAATCGTCGTACAATATTCCTTGCAGCTTGCGCAGACAGGACCCATACTGTTATTCAGGCTCGAGAATTGAATTCTTTTGCCGGCTAGTACTGAAAGTACTAATTATCAGTAAATAAAGGACAGATAGATTTGACGACTCTGGTTGGAAATCGCAACAACACAGGAAATTCCAATGAATATCTGAATACCTCTGGTACAGACAAATTTCCGGTCTCTCTCCTGGCGGAGCTAGGCCCGTAGAGGAGACTCCTACAGTGTACAAGATGTAAATTCCACGCGTGTCCTCACACCTTTCTTCTCTCCCATATCTGCACTCTTGGCTTTTGGTTGCATTCGGTCTCCCACGACCAGTACCCATCATTAAGATGCATTATTGGGAGTAAACTGAGCAGAATACGCCTCTAAACAACTCATTTACATTGTTCATCTGCGAGGAACGACATGCAACTGATAAGATTTATTTCGATTGAACGGAATCGATGTCTTAGTTATTTTAAAGTTTTACGAAATCTTCATCTCACCGTATAAGTAAGAATTGAGGAGTATTTCGTCAATTCAAAAAGAGAGAAAAGATCGTTAAATTTCTTCGCAAACTCGAAGCATCAAGGTTCTTGCCTCAAGGCAAGAAATATTAGATAAAAGCGTATTAATTATTTGACTATACATACTTGAAGACGCCTAAGACATTAAAAATAATTGATACAGGAAGGACTATAAACTTCGTTGTTTTTGAATTTACTGCATCAAAATGTTTTTGAAATTTACTTCAGACATAATCTGCTGTCCTTAATTCAGTTCTTTTATACGAGCAAACTTTGTAGAATACATAGCGACATCGCAAAAAAGATGCAAAAATGCTATAGATCAATTAATGCGTATTGAATGGCAAATTCAAATAACTATCATAAATCTTGTTATAGGCATCAATAGAGTAGATGAAATCAAAAATGTTCATGGAAATACAAATATCAATCCTGTTTCAATTGTCACACGGTTTGCCTGCTGATTCGATCAATAGCAATATGGTCTAAACCCAAACAAATGAAAAACTATTATCATTCGATGCACACTTTGCTATTCGATTTTTCTTTTTCGAAGGTTGTTGTTGAATAACACACACACATGTATATACATACATGATGGAGCATGACTATTTTCCTCTTTTACTAATACATGATCAAATTGTAACGAACCATGCTTATTCCTATTCTTTTGTATATTTTATGAAGAATATATCGAAGAGTTTTATTTAATCATCATTTGTCCTATGCCGAAATTGGAAAAAGCAGTGAATGAGTTGCTGATATTTCCCTGAGCAAGCAGTTAAAATATGGCACGGTTCGATAATTTTCTGAGACAGATAAACTTCATTAGACTTTGGAAAATCTGTCAATTACTTTTGTTGTATGAGGACACATATGTGAATTGAATTGGATGATTGAATGCATTTTCCTACTATATACAGCGAAACCCTTATTGAATTTTTGGCCTACCAATCTGTTACCTAATACGGTCAAACAAGGCCCTACGCACTCAATGTTACTTTCACCTTTTAGATCTAAGGTCGTTATTCTAGAAAAATTGTGTCTGTCCCATGAAAAGCCAAGTTCATACTTTTAAACGCTATCACTTAATACGATTGATTTTAAGATCGTCAACTTCGAAAGAAAGAATACTCTTTGTAATTGCAGCTGTTTTCTCTATTGGCAACGGTGCAGGGTTTCCGCTTCTACCGGTGCTTATTGCACGCACTATAGCTGATTTCTCGAGGTTATATGGAAACTACGACAATGCATCCCAATCGAGCGAAAAACCTAATGCTGCTGAAGTTACGGGTGAGGTGCAGAACATTTCTCGGATAATGTTAGCTTTCGGCCTCGTCGTCGCACTGAGTACTTTCCTTATGGCATTTCTCCAAATAAGGACTGCGCGAAATATATCTTCTCGCATTCGTCGCATGTACTTCAACGCAATTATGAGGCAAGATATATCATGGTACCACCAAAATCCGGCGGGAGAGTTAACCGCAAGAGTGTCGTCAATAGATAAGATAGAAAGAGTATTAGGGCAAACAGCGGCCGAATTATTTCGTGACAGCACTGCTACAGTAGTGGGTTTCATACTCGCCTTTTATAGTTCATGGAAGATGGCGGTAATTATATTTTCCTTCTTGCCGGTTATAGGATTGGTAGGTGGTATAGTACAAGTATTTTCTAACAGACAGGCGCAAAATGTTCAGAAAGCGTTTGGAAACGCTAGTGCTGTGTCAAATGAGTCATTGTCATCACTTAGAACAGTGTACGCTTTTGAAGGCAAGAGCACTGAATATTCAATATACGAGAAGGCCCTCGAATCCATTTACAAGTTTCAAATTAGAAGGGCAGTGATAGATGGATTTGGTACAGGGTTTTTAATGCTCGTACTAATGACTACATTCAGTGTTGGGTTTATTGTTGGTAGCCACTTCATTTCAACTAAGCAAGTAACCCTTGATAGGGCTATTTCTGCTAGTGCTCTAGTTCCGGCCGTATTTTCAGCATTCAGGCTAGCAAATGCACAAAAACGAATAGCTGCGGCGTCAGCTTCTGCTAAAACAGTTCTAGAAGTTATGTCAACGGTACCGAAAATCGATCCCCTTTCAGAAGAGGGAGAAATCATAGAAAATTTCAATGGGGGAATTACGTTTGAAGATGTTACCTTCAGGCACAATCCCGAAGACCACTCTGAATCAAACATAGTCCTCCGAAATTTATCTTTTGACATGCTGCCAGGGTCATCAAATGGCTTATGTGGGTATACTGGCAGGTAAGTATACAGTGTTTCCGTATTGGAATATCGAACTAACTTTTGTTTTTACGTAGTGGGAAAAGTACTATTATTAATTTAGTTCAGCGTTTATATGACGTACAGGGAGGAAAAATCATGTTAGATGGAAAATTAGATGTACGGAAAGCAAATATTAGATGGCTCAGAAGCCAAATCGGGCATGTTGGGCAAAGAGCTACGCTGTTTTTTGGTACAGTCCGAGAGAATATTGAACTAGGATATTCTATGGACAATGTAGATCATGTAGCTATGCCTAATTCATTCGAAGAAGTCGTAAGGGCAGCTAAAATTGCGAATGCACATGATTTCATAATTTCTCTTCCCCAGGGATACGATACTCAAATAGGGGAAGGTGGCGCACAATTAAGCGGTGGACAGAAGCAACGCTTATGTATAGCTCGAGCCCTAGTAAGAGACCCAAAAATACTTCTACTAGATGAAAGCACATCTAATCTGGACTCTAAAAGCGAATCTGTAGTACAAGCGGCTCTTCAACAGGCAGCAAAAAATAGAACGACGCTCATTGTTGCACACCGACTAGGGACTATTAGGAGGTGTGATAAAATCATGGTTCTGAATAATGGAAGCATTGTAGAACAAGGAACTCACAATGAGTTAGCTAAAAATCCTAGACATATTTATTATAAATTAATGACATCTCAAGAAGTAGGTCATGTTAAAACAAAACAAGAAACAAGCACTTCAAAAATAAATACAGAAGATAGTGTATCGGACACATCAGAAAAATCGGATGACAATAAGGAGAAGCTCGATGATTCATATTTGGAACCAGATGATATTCGTTTATCGGCTTATCAGGCTTCGAAACTTTTACTCAAGGTTCATTCAAACGAGAATCGACTGACTGCCATAGGCTTATTTGGTGCAGCTGTCCTTGGGATTGCGTGGCCCCTCGCTGCGGCATGTGTTAGTGAATTGCTTGTTTTAGGCGATATCAAAGAAAACAACAGTCAACTTAAACTTTGGGCTAGTCTCCTAGTTTGTTGTGGTGTTGGGGCATTCGTTGGAGTATTGATTCAAAACATATTTCTTTCTCTAAGCGCTGAAAAGTTCACTAAATTCGTCAAGCTTCGATACTTCACATCTCTCCTGTCTCAAGATTTGTCGTTTTTCGACAAGAAAGAAAATAGTACAGGATCCTTAGTTTTTCGTCTGAATAATCAAATGAATCAACTGAAGGGCCTGACCAGTGATTTGTTCGGAAGCGTAGTAATAGCAGCGGCTTCGCTGTCGGTCGGTGTTTTCTTAGCATGCTTTTACTGCTGGAGAGTGGCACTGGTTGCATTTGTTTTTATGCCTGGAATATTTTTGAGTGGCGTAAGTTTAATTTCATTTCTTATCTTTAACACGATTTCTAACTTGCCACGTCTTCTTTAAATAGTTCTCCATATTTCATGTTGGACCTGATTACAACAATCCACAAGTAATCGATTCTGTTCGAGTGGCGTCAGAAGCGCTGCATGGAATTCAGACGGTGTTTTCACTGGGAAAGGAACATTATTTTATGGCAAAATATAATGAAAAAATTAGTCTGGGAAGAGAAAAAGGTTCACGCAAATTAATTGTTTCTCTGTTCGCATCGGCATACGTCGCGGCGTCACCGTACTGTTTATTTGGTGCATCATTGTACGTTGTTCTCCCGTATTTCTGGCTTTGTTCACGACTAACAGTACCATCAGTTGGATGGGGAGCATTGTGGTCTTGTCGGGCGACTGCGATCTATTGGGAATGAACAAAGCTACCCTTTGTATTTTCCTGGGGTCTGTGCTGATAGGTGAATTGTCATATTCGGTTCCGAATGTTAAGAGAGCACGAATTGCAGCGTCAGACTACTTTTCAGTTCTAGAACAAGAGAAGGAACTGCAGAAAAGAGAAAGTGCCAGAAAGAATGTTGTCCGTAACATCGACGGAAATGTGAATCTCAAGGATGTCGAGTTTTCATACCCGTCTCGACCTAACATTAAGGTACTGAAATCAGTCAGTACGAAGATAGATTCATTGAAAACAATCGCATTCGTCGGAGGCTCTGGCAGTGGCAAATCAACGATTGTCTCGTTGATCCAACGATTCTACAACAATCGCACCGGCGAAATCTTAGTTGATGGTACTGATGTGAACGACTACGAAATGTCGAGCTTTCGAACGCAGCTCGGACTGGTCGACCAAGAACCACGATTATTTAATCGATCGATACGGGATAACATAGCGTATGGCCTATCGCATGACGATGGCACGGCAATGCTAGACAGCGAAATAGAGGCTGTCGCGAAAATCGCGGGTGCGCACGACTTCATCACTAAATTTCCAGACGGCTACGACACGATTGCTGGGACAGGTGGCAGCAAGCTGTCTGGAGGACAGCGCCAGAGGCTCGCAATAGCCCGGGCGTTGCTACGGAAGCCGAAGATTCTGCTTCTCGACGAAGCCACCTCTGCGTTGGATGCGGAAACGGAGGCCACGGTGCTGAAGCATCTGAGCGCGTTATCCTGTACGGTCGTGGTGATTGCGCACCGCCTAACTACTATCCGAAACGCAGATCTGATTGTTGTTGTACAGAACGGCGAGATTGTAGAAGAAGGAACACATGACGAACTGGTGAAGCGAGATTCGGCGTATTCGAAGCTACTGAGAATAAGTGAAGAAGGACAATCTGTTACTTGAACAAATCACAACGTGAGAAGTTAAAGGGCCAAGACAAATAAATATAATGCGGCAACCATAAACCTGTTGTGAAGTGCCACAACTTGAGATGTTTACTTAGTTCGAAAACTAGAACAATTTCATAAAAATACGCGAGTGTAGTTAGAGAATATCCCACGCCAAGTTCTCTGAATCCATATTTGAGTAAGCGAAATTACTTAACTACCGTACTCAACCCTTCATGTACGCCGTTTCAAGCTGGATACGAGAATCTCCGACGCCGGCGTGTAGTCGGGAATCTGGCGATAGCGCTTAGACTGCCGCGGGTCGAGCTCGAGCTCGTAGCCACGCAGGAACACGGCCAGGTTTGTGCGCAGCATCATCTTGGCCAGCGCCGACCCGATGCAGAAGTGGGGCGAGGCCTGACCGCCGAACGCGATGATACGTGGGGGCGGGTCGCTGCCGTCGTGCTTCACCACGAACCTGTCCATTATCAGCTTCTCCGCGTCGTGGAACACGGCCTCGTCGCGGTTCGCCGCCTGCAGGTCGCAGAACACATTGGTGCCCTTGGGGATGCGCTTGCCCATCAGCACGACGTCCTTCTCCACGTTGCGCATGATACCATTACCGGCGGGGAACAGGCGCATGATCTCCTTGAGGTAGGAGTCGAGCAGTGGCATCTGCTCCAGCTGGTCGAACGTCACGCGCGCGCTGCCGGCGCGCCGCACGATGTCGTCCTGCTCCACCACGAGGCGCCGCATGATTTCCGGGTCCTTGCCCATCTCGAACATCGCGCAGGACGTGGTGGCCGCGGTGGTGAAGAAGCCCGCCAGCCACAGCAGCAGCAGCAGGTTGATGAGCTTGCGGAACTCATCCGGGTCATGTGTGTGGTTCGGCCCGGTCTTGAACTGCGACGCCGCGAGCAGCACCTGCAGGATGTCGGCGCCATCCTTCAGCAACGACTTCACGCTGCGCAGACTGCTCTGGTCGTGCAGACTTGCGCGCAGTCTCTCGATGGTGTCCGCCTCGTGCTCGAGCTTCTCGTTCACCACCTTGGTAAGGATGGAGACAATCTCGTTGCGGCAGCGAACGGTCCTATCCCACAGCGGGCCGAACGCGGGCCCAATCAAGCCGTCAATCATCGACACGAACGACTTGCGCACACGCTCGCACAGGTCGGAGTCGCCGCACACGCCGGTGGTCAACTCAATCGTGATGGCGGCGTAGAAGCGACGCAGCTCCGGGTCGAGCTTGAACGGCTTGCCGTCAGCCCGCCGCGACAGCCGCGCCCACGTGCGTTCGCTCAGGTCGCGGATGCCGTCGAAGTACAGCGGGAACATCGACGGTGAGAATGCGGGCGCAATTTTGTTGCGCTCGGCCAGGTGCGCGGGGCCGTCCATGAACAGCAGGCTGTCCTTGCCGACGAAGAACGAGAACTTGAACAGGTCGATATTGCTCGAGAACACCGCCGTGTCGCGCAGCATATCGTTCATTGGCGCCATGCTCGTCAGGTACACGAAGTCCCCGAAGAAGAACGACGACCGGTACAGGGCGCCGTATTTCTTCGCGCGGCTCGCGGGGCTGCTCAGTCCCAGCACGTCCTCGAGTAGGTAACCGACATACGGCACACTATAATGCACGGGTGGCGTTGGTGGCAGTGTGGACGGATCCTCGTCCGGCTGAATCACACGGTAGTACTTGCTTTCGTGAGGTCCGGATGGGGGTGTGGGTTTTGACGGTGGGGGCCCTACAACTCGCTGTGGTTCTCCGACCACGCAGACAGGGCGCTGCTTGCAGACATGTTTGGAGTTGCTAGAGAGTGGTACGTTTAAACGGATCGGGGTGGCGAAGGCAGCCATAGTTGTGCTGAAGGAAGCGGACGAAGACGGGACGAGGGAGACCTGAAATACTGACGGGCAACGCGAAGTCGGGAATGGATGCAGAAATCTGGTGAGATATTTCAAATTTTTGAGCCAATGAATTTCGAGAAGATGGGTTTATTGATCATCAAACCGACAATCGTGGTGTGAGGGTTCCGCTACAAAAGGAATTGAGCGCAACAATTGGAGATCACAAATTGCAATTTTTGATCCAATGATTGATGGGAAACGGATGGACGAAATTGCCATCAACACATGTGAGCACTTTCCGCTATCACGCAGAAACTGAAACTTCATTTCAATATCACACTGTTGCGTGGTTCACCATCGCTGCAAACGCTGTTACTGTCGTCCGACCTCACCATTTTCAAATCGCAGAACGCAATAACTGTGTAGATGTTCTGGGCAGCTGTTCTACTAGACGATCTACGTCGGCATGCCACGACAACAATGCGCACTTAGATGCTATTTCCAATTTGCATGTAAATTTATAATAGCCACCACCCGGCCTAACACTGCCACAACTTATGAGTAGATTCATCATTTTCACAATAACTGATCCTGCAGTGCCGTTTGTTACAGTAGTGCACAATGTGCCACACTTTCTATTATTCCAAGTACTAAACTGCATCGAAATTGTTCTGAATCCGTTTCTATTAGTCAATGTGGACAGCGGCAAACCCTTCTTCTTTAACTGCACCGGCATTTTTGGGTTCTGTGAATCATCAACTGTGGCAGCGAAACATCGGTTTGGCCGCATAGTGAGTCCCAAACAACTCACCATTTTTACTCACAGTCATTGATACGACGACTTCCTAGTATCCAACTTGTAAAAAAGTCTAACTATGCGCGTTTCACAACTGTGTTAACAACAACTTCAGAAGCAGGTGAATAGTCGGGAAGCAAGCGGTACTTCCTCGACTGTTTCGGGTCGAGTTCGATGCGATAATTCCTCAATAGTGTCACCAAATTAGTCTTGATCATCATTTTCGCCAGCGCGGCACCCACACAAAAATGCGGCGAGCCTAGCCCACCAAACGCTAGTATTTTGCGCGCCTCCTGACCCCCGTCTTGCTTCTTCATGAACCGATCCATAACCAGGGTCTGCGCGTCGGGATATACCTCCTCGTCTCGTAGTGCCGCCTGTAGGTCCATAATAAGCATTGTTCCCTTGGTCACTTTCTTCCCCAGCAGCACCACATCCTTCTCCACCACACGCATAATTCCATTAGCCGCGGGATACAACCGCATGATTTCATTCAAGTACGAGTCCAGCAAAGGCATTTTCTCCAATTGTTCGTACTGCAATTCGGTGCTGCCCATCTCCTTCTCGATTTCATCCTGTTCGAGTACGAGCCTTTTCATGATTTCTGCGTCCATGCCCATTTCAAAAACGCTACAAGACGTTGTCGCCGCGGTCGTGAAAAATCCGGCACCCCATAGCTGCAGTAGCAAGTCGACGAGCTTGCGAAATTCTTCGGGGTCATGCATTTGATTTGGTCCAGTTTTCAACGGCAATCCAGCGAGCACCACTTGCAGAATGTCGGCACCATCCCTCAATAGCGACTTTACATTTCGAATGGTCCCATGTTCCTGAATATTCCGTCGAAGTTGTTCAATAATATCAGCTTCATTCACGAGCTTGTCATTTATGATGTTTGTGAGAATGCCCACAATTTCCGCACGTAGACGAATTGTTCTATCCCACCACGGCCCGAAAGTTGGGCCAACGAGCCCATTGATAATACTCATGAATAAGTTACGCACACGCTCGGAAAGTTCCGAGTCTGCGCTGACCCCGGTGCTGAGCTCGATGGTGATCCCCATGTAGAACTTTCGCAACTCCGGGTCCAACTTCAATGCCTTGCTGTTTGTATGCTCCGCCAAACGCTCCCAAAATCGCTCGGTGGTCGCACGCAGACCATCGAAGTACAGTGGAAACATGGAGGGGGAGAATGCCGGAACGATTTTGTTTCGTTCTGCGATGTGCGGTGGTCCATCTGAGAATAACATGCTGTCGGGGCCGATTACGAAAGAGAATTTACCGTCCTGGATGTTACTCGAGAACACGCCGGGGTCACGGAGAATATCGTGTATCGGCTCCATTTTCGTGACCCACACGAAGTTGTTGAAGAAGAACGACGATTCGTACTACGCACCGTACTTGCTCGCTCGACTGGCGGGTGTTGCCATGCCGAACATATGTTCTAGCAAATACCCGACGAATGGAATGCTTCTGTGAACCGGTGGTGCGGGGGGTAGTGTGGCAGGGTCTTCTTCTGGTTGGATCACATGGTAGTACTTGCTCTTGTCTGGCCCTAGAGGTTTCGGCGCATTAATGCGAGATGGCTCTTGCAGCACGCATGACGGACGTTGCTCGCAAATACGAGTACGGTAATTGCCAACCGGCACGGAAACTTGGATAGTAGTAGTGAAGGCGTTCATGAAGTTTGAAGTTGGGCTGAGCTAAGTTGGGGAGGGAATTGTACGAGGTAATTTGCATTTTTGTCTACAAAATACAACGGCGAGATTTGATCTCCATCGAAACCAATCACCGTTCGAAAGATGTAATTTTCGTGCTGTACGGTTCCATCGTTTGACGGCGCACTTGGCTGATTGAAATGTCACTTAATCACTCTGCCGAGACCAAGTACTATAAATGTGGAGGGTGAAAACTGCCGTCAATAGTGTAGAACAGATCATGCACCATATCAAACAATGCAAAACGGAATACGAGACAATTATCATTCCTGTCATTCTTGTAGGGTTGAGTTATGATGCGCTCTATTTGATTGACAATTCTTGTTTCATCCCTAGATCTTGACTACACTTCAGCCATCTTAGCACAAGTGGTCTCGTAGATAAACACGTGGCATATAATTGCAATCACGGAGTGGCCTGTACAAGGAAGAATGCAATTAGTGTGTTGACGACAACAGTCGGTTACCATAAATAGCGAAGGGGAGAGAAAAGGGGGTTGTGTGTAACTCGTACTTCTGTAAGTAGCAAAAGTCGTGTCACTGAAAACAGTACGTCTGGCCATAACAATGATGTAGTCTTAACAGATTTCGACACCAAGAGTGAGGATTTCTAGAGACTAGTTTCGGCCAATCGGCGGCATTCGATGGACAAGGTAAAAAAATTATTGGTTGACGAAGCCCTTTCAGAATCCTCACTAATGCTGTCGAGCAATGTAAATGAAGTTGTCTTATTCTTCTGCTTGTGCAAATGATCAATTATATGAGAAACGAAAAAAGCCAAGAATGAGAATGAAAATATTGATAAGAAGTAATTCTTCATTGGATGTGAATGGTGAATGGCAAATTCTACAACTTTTCAATGCACAGCTAGAGAGATAAGTTCTGTAGCTCGAATTGTTTAGGTGCACCTTGCAATTTTTACTGCACAATTTTTAGAATTCTATAGACCTCAAAATAAGAATATACATTTGCCCACCAAAAACAATCTTCTAACAACTGATACGAAAACTATAGCTCGGAAACAATAGAAAACAATAAGAAACAAACAATACTAATCCATAATCACCCCAACAGAACTCTAGCGAATTTCCTCGTCGTTTAGCCTGTAGTGTCCGCTGCCAAGGCTTCCATTTCGATAGATCTTTGTACTTGTGGCCAAAATATTCAATAGCAAAGCAAATATCTTTGACCATAGTGGTTTTGTGTTCTGCGTGCATGGCAGATGCGGAAGGGATTTTAAACGAATCGCTATGAAAATCTTCAGCAGCCTATTGTAATATTTCCAAATACGTTCAAAGGTACATGATGGCATTGTATGAATTGGGTGCTACATCAAATCTTATACCAAGCCTTCCAACAGATGCGAGCTGTGTTCCGAAAAAATGCGTGAGCACATTAAACGAGATTCCGATGATTATGGGAGAGTTAGCAATACATATAGATTTCTTGGTACTGGAGGATACTCTGTTCAATACCTTCATCTGTTTACCGTCTATGATTCTGCTTCGTGCCCCTCGGATTATTACCACATGATTCTAAAGGTCCATTACGGATAAGATTCCGAATACTGAATCAAGAGTACTGAAGGGATAGCGAAAATAAATCTGAAGATCATTTCACATCAGGCAGCGCACAAGTTCGAGCTTACTTCGGGTGAGCCGATATTCCAGAAGATGAGACCTCTACCACAAAAGCTAAACGACATTGTGAAGGCTGAAGTAGACCTTATGTTCAATACAGATATCGGTAGGCCTGTATAGTCATCTTGGAAGTCATCCATTGCGTTGGTTACGAAGAACGATTGGAGCCCAAGGTTCTGCATCAACTATCAGAAACTGAATGAAGTCATGAAACAAGACAAATCGACACTGCCTTTGATTGATGAGATATTTGATGAAGTGAAATGGAGCTTTGTCTTCACGACACTTGACCTCTCTCAAGGATGTTGGCAAATTAAAATGCATGAATTATGCAAAGAGATTAAAATGATCATCTGTAGGTACGGAAATTTCCAGTTTGAAGTGATGCCGTTCGGTTTGAAGAATTCAAGAGCAAGGTTTCAGAGGATAATAGAAAATGTTTTGGCGTACGAGAGTATCGTGAAGTGTTATGTTGACGACGTCATAGTTCGTTCGGCATCAATGGAGGAACATATGAAGCACTTGATGAAAGTCATGTCTTTGTTACGCAAGCATAGGCTGCGTGTCAGGTTGAGAAAATGTTTCTTAATCCAACCAAAGGTATGATTGCTTGGTCACGTATTCAACAAGCATAGTGTGTACACTGATGGCAAGAAAGTACAGAAGATAAAGTTTGCACAACCACCGCATGAAGCGAAAGAATAAAGATCATTCCTCGGTCTTGCGTCATGCTACAGAAGATTCGTCCAACGGTTTGCGAAGATAGCAAGCCCATTGTCAGAGAAACTTCTGAAAAGGTTGAATTCGAGTGGACCAATGATATGCAAGCAGCATTTGATAAGTTGAAGGATGCATCCGAGGATTGGAGATAGCTCTAGTGAAGTCTTTGAAGCCACTCGAATGGTTCCAAACACCCCTTCAGAAGGCTAAAACGATTTGAAATTGGAGAAATAGTATTGGTGAGACGAAGAAGGAAGAGGCCTGGCTCAAAAATGTCATTGATAGGTTGGTACTGACACTTCATCACCAAAGCCGAGAATCACTCTTAGTACACTCTGAGTCCAGACGGCCGTAGAAGATTCCAACGCCCGTTTGTTCTCTCAGATTAAGACACTATTTGGAGCGCCAATGCGGTCCAGACATCGCTATATGCTGTTGATTCCGTAACCTCGGGTTACATGACAAAAAATAGTGTCGCGGGAGACAGTACCCAATTTCAAAATGCTCGCACCATGTACACGAAAAAACACAAAATTGGCATAGAAGCAGTAAGAAACACCGCATGAGCCAAGCAATTAGCAGAAAAACACGTAGAGTCAAAGAGACGGTCAAATGTGAACCAGGAGAGTATGAAGGCTTCGAAACAAAGAGAAATATACAACTCGGCCATTATCATCAAAGCGAAGAGATACTGAAGCCATCATGAATACAAGGCAACAGAATCCCGTGCCCAAAAATCCAGGCGACTACAGAACGACTGCAAATGGTGCCGAGCTTGCGAGAGGTACAGGACTAGAAAGCACTGTACGTCGTCTGGAGCATTCGTCTAGTGTGACCAACGTAGTTTCGAAGAGCGACGTAAAACAGAAGCACGTCGGAGAGAAACCAGCCAAAGCTCTCATTAAATGCCAACAATTGAGATCAAAAAAGCAAGTTCTGCGCCAACAAGAAGCAACTGGAGAGCGAAAGAACGCGTCAAACTAACACTACTTCAGAAATAGAGCAAGGCACAAGCTACAGGAAATGATGAAAAGAAGTGCGAGAAGGGTGAAAAAAAGACGCGCTGAAACGGTTCATAATCGCAGGTGATCCCACGTTGTGTATCAGCTGCGCGTCGGTGACTTCCAATTAAAACTTAAGGCTGCTAGAGGAGGAGTATGTACAAGTGGAGCAAGGTCCTCTAACCGTAGCCCTCTGAACAATGAAGAACCTGATGCCATTCTTATCGATGGCTATGTACCGGAATTATTGAACGAAGCAGTACATCGAGAAGCATTGCACATCAGAAGCCGAGTACTCCGGTTCAAAACCCCATCGAAATCCATCCATGATCTGTGTCGTCTTAGTAAACGGCGCAGAAAAAACAAGTGAGCCAGTAGCAAGAAGTTTGGTTTAGTGACTGCAAAGAAAGGTAGTGAGGTTGAGAAAATGAACCAAGCGTTTACCATGAATAAATATCCTAATTTTAGCACCACTTGACATCACTCTATCAGATTCGGAGTCATAGACTATGTAACCTTCAGGATCGACGATGTCGATGCGATTTCGCATCGTTAACGGCTGTGCGCAAGCGTGGATGTACTGTTCAGGAATGCTTTGGCTTTCATAGCGCATCCAGTCTTCCAAACATCGCAGAAAAATACTGAAGCGAGGTTCGACGCAGTTTAACTGCTGCTCAAACAGCGTGAGTCCCGCAGCCGTAATGTTTGCAGTGATGGGTGACGACAGTAGAGGTCTGTACCATCACGTGCAAAATTAATCGGGTTCCCGAGCAGCACTTTGACACGAAATGTAGGGAAGGTGGCAGACACATGCACCGAGAGTGATCTAGAAGCAACTGGGTTGTTCGAAGACTTCGGGCCTTGAACCTCGCTCTTAGATGAAGGAAGCAGAATACACAGCGCAGAGAGACGTGAATGGGTACGGTTCGCAAGACTGTTCGTCCTGGAGCGGTCGATAGCGGGGGAAATGGGAGAGAGCTGATAACTGAGAGGACGGCTGGAGTCGCCAAAATTGGAAGGTTATGAAAATTTCTGGCCCAAAGATATGTTCGAAGGCGTACGAATACAGTTCCAACTCATCGCTGCTACCAGTACCGGATTCGTTAGGTTAATATGTCACTTTCGCCTGATACTGCGTTAGGCCTTCGTTGATTTATATGTGATACACAAGTTCTGGGTAAATATTGCAATAAGTTGAGAAAAACCGGAACGCATTTTTATTGAAGAAGAGAAGACACTACCAAGCTTTCACATCAAATGTAGCGATGAGCGTCGCTATCACTGTCACCATCGCTACAAGGGTTCGGAGAGCCGACACGGTTCACAACGTCATCCACAACCTGACATAAGCGACCAATGTTGAATCCAGCATGTTCGCGACGATTGAAACGAGCCTAAAGACAGGGACAGCGCTAAGCGATGTTGAGGTTCTGGTTGATGCCTTGTAGACAGATTTCAGTGACGTAGAGACTAGCCGTGTTGATGCGCAGGCCGCAAAGATGACTACATGCATGCGAAGCGAAGAATTGATAGGGTGTCGGCACCTGCTTTAAAATCGGCAATAGCTCCAAAGTTATCAGAGTTGGAAAAATTTGAGCTGAAATTACATCACTGTCACTAGAAGCTTTACTTGGAAAGTGGCAGACAGTTGGGGTCCAAAATTAATTCACTGCTGCAAAAAATTCTGAAGTACTCACCTACCGCCAGTTTTCTGCGACTGAAGCACTTTATAGAAGAAAAATGTATGAAGAATTATTCAAACGCAAAACGTCGAGCCTGTAATGGAGGATTATAGTACCGTTTGTTGCAGTAGTGCAGAATGTATCACACTTTCTATTACTCGGTCCGTCCAGAAATATTTGGCCACTCTTAGAAATTCCTTTAGATTATCGTCGTTGTTTTTTACAACAGCTGATAGTCACTTAGATAAGACAACGATAGAGACTTCTTCTGCTACAAGTAATATTTCTTCTGTTCCGTCTCTCAGGGTTCAGCAATAGCACAATTAATTTAATACATTCTGAATGCCGCCGCCGTTGACCTTGTATTTTCCAACGAAGTCGCAATTGTGGATTCAGTATTCTAAATGAGCTCATCAACGATGCATAACTGGATATCTGATGATGCCCGATTGGCCGTATATTCAGAAATGAATGCCCTGTTTGTGAATATAAAGCTACCACGGGGTATTTACGCCAAGTATATTGAAAAGTACGGTGTTTCGAAGAGAACTGTACGGCGAATTTGGAGTTCTCGCTATGTGAAAAGAGGCACGGAGCAAGAAATGGAAGCAGTACGAAAGAACAGGAAAGAAAACTGTAGTAGACCTCGGATAAATGAGGAAGAAATCGAGAAGAAGGTATCTGCAGTTCTTCTACGACTTCGAAGAACTTAACGCCTTGCAGTTAAAGCGATAGAAGTTCCATCGAGTACTTCATTCGATTCTTTAAAGAGAGAAGTGCTGCGCAAGAAGAGCAACACTGTCAATCCTTTTCTAACTGAAGAAAACAAACAACAGAAACTGGAATGGTGTTTAAATTTCGTGAACGACGCATACTTGAGTTCCACAATATGTACGACTATGTACATCTAGATGAGCAGTTGTTTTACTTAACCAATAATACGGCCGAATACATCGAGACAAACAAAGAATCATCATCGTATCGACATTGTCGTAGCAAGAAGACAATGACGAAAGTGGTGTTCCTTGAGGATGTAGCGCATCCAAGATTCAATGATGATTGAGATGTTGTGTTCGCCGAAAAATTAGGGCTGTGGTCTTTTGTTGAAAAAGTTCCAGCAAAACTGCAATCCTAAGAACAGGCCGAAAGGAACTTGAGAGCTCAAGCTGATCAATGTGTACCGTTATCAGTACAAGCGCATGTTGCTTGAGAATGTAATTACTACAATTACAAGAAGATAGACTGGACGAAAGCCATGAAGAATCAAAATTCAGCAAACAATGCTTCAGCACATGTGCCGACAGATGAAAAAGATGTCGTTGCAGCTGGGAGCAAAGGAAGGACTGTGATAAAACTTTGTGCGCAACCCCTAAACATTGCGGACTTTAATGTTCTGGATTTGGGAATCTTCGCAGGGATCCAGTAATTGCAATACAAGGAGGCATCTCGCAACTTTGCGGAACAAATTAATGCTGTAGAGAAAGCCTACGATGGCTTCACTGCTGAATCCATAGAAGACAACTTTCTAACAATACAAAAGCGCATGGAAAGTTCCATGAAAGAATGTGGTGGGAATGACTACAAACTTCCACACATGAACTAGAAAGCGTTGCGTCGAGCGAACAAACCTGTTACTGAGGTAGTTTGTGATGAAGATACATTTAATCTAGCTTTTCGTAGTAGTAAAGCACTTAATTGCTAGTATCGCAACGTGAGTACATCACAAAAAGTGAAGTGGCCAAGTATTTCCGGACGGAGGGAGTACAGTTCTCCAAGTACTGTATTGACATTGTTCTGCATCCGTTTCTATTAGTCGATTTGGACAGCGGCGAAACCGTTCTTCTTTAACTGCACCGGCATTTTTGGGTTCTGTGAATCATAAACTGTGGCAGGGAAAACATCAGTTTGGCCGCATAGTGAATCTCAAACAACTGAACATTTTTACTCACTGTCATAGATACGACTATCTAGTATGCAACTGACAAACAAATCTAAACTATGTGTGTTTCACAACAGTGTTAACAACAACTTCAGAAGCAGGTGAATAGTCGGGAAGCAAGCGGTACTTCCTTGTCTGTTTCGGGTCGAGTTCAATGCGATAATTCCTCAATAGTGTCACCAAATTAGTCTTGATCATTATTTTCGCCAGCGCGGCACCCACACAAAAATGCGGCGAGCCTTGCCCACCAAACGCTAGTATTTTGCGCGCCTCCTGACCCCCGTCTTGCTTTTTCATGAACCGGTCCATAACCAGGGTCTGTGCGTCGGGATACACCTCCTCATCTCGCAGTGCCGCCTGCAGGTCGAAAAATAGCATTGTCCCCTTCTTCACTTTCTTCCCCAGCAGCACCACATCCTTCTCCACCACGCGCATGATCCCGTTGCCCGCGGGATACAACCGCATGATTTCATACAAGTACGAGTCCAGCAAAGGCATTTTCTCCAATTGTTCGTACTGCAATTCGGTGCTGCCCATCTCCTTCTCGATTTCATCCTGTTCCTTTACAAGCCGTTCCAAAATGTTTGTGTCCATGCCCATTTCGAACACGGCGCAAGACGTTGTTGCCGCGGTCGTGAAAAATCCGGCACCCCACAACAATAGTAGCAAATCGACGAGCTTGCGAAATTCTTCTGGGTCGTGCGTTTGATTCGGTCCAGTTTTCAGCGGTAAACCGGCGAGCACCACTTGCAAGATGTCCGCACCGTTCTTCAATAGTGACTTCACGTTTCGAATGGTTCCATGCTCTTGAATATTCCGACGAAGCTGCTCAATGACGTCAGCTTCATTCACGAGCTTGTCATTGATGATGCTCGTCAAAATGTCCACGATTTCCGCACGTAGACGAACTGTTCTATCCCAGAACGGCCCAAACGTTGGGCCAACCAACCCATTCACAATACCCATGAACAAGTTGCGTACACGCTCGGACAGTTCCGAGTCTGCGCTTACCCCGGTGGTGAGCTCGATGGTGATCCCCATATAGAACTTTCGCAGCTCGGGGTCCAGCTTCAACGCCTTGCGGTTCGTGTCCTCCGCCAAACGCTCCCAAAATCGCTCGGTGGTGGCACGCAGCCCATCGAAGTAGAGCGGAAACATCGATGGCGAGAACGCGGGGGCGATTTTGTTACGTTCTGCGATATGGGGCGGTCCATCTGTGAATAACATGCTGTCGGGGCCGATTACGAAAGAGAATTTACCGTCCTGGATGTTGCTGGAGAACACGGCGGGGTCACGCAACATATCGTGCATCGGGTCCATTTTTGTGACCCACACGAAGTTGTTGAAGAAGAACGACGATTCGTACAACGCCCCGTATTTGCTCGCGCGACTGGCGGGTGTTGCCATGCCGAACATGTGTTCGAGCAAATACCCGAAGAGCGGAATGCTTCTGTGCACCGGTGGTGCGGGTGGCAGAGTGGCAGGGTCGTCTTCCGGTTGGATTACATGGTAGTACTTGCTCTTGTCAGGCACGGGGCCAGGTCCTGGCGATTTCGGCACGCTGACTCGAGGTGGCTCTTGCAGCACGCATGACGGACGTTGTTTGCAAACGCGAGTACGGTGATTGCCAAACGGCACGGAAACTTGGATAGGAGCAGTGAAGGCGTTCATGTTTGGTGGAAGAGGTTTGACCTTGAGCTGAGTTGGGGAGGGATTTATACTTGGTAATTTGCATTTTTGTCTACGAAATACAACGGCGAGATTTGATCTCCATCAAAACCAATGAGCGTTCGGAAGATGTAATATTCGTGCTGTAGAATAGTTCGGCAACGCAGCTGGGTGGTCGAATGGATGGACGCCACAATTTGAATTTCTCACACTGCGCAGATTTATTACTGTAAAATGTTGATGGTGAAAACTGCCATCAAGCGTGTTGAACCGATTATGTACTACAACGAACATTATGAAATGGAATACCGTATAGGACAATCGTCATGCACGTCATTCTTGTAGCCTTGAGTAATTATGTGTTCTACTAGACTCGAAGAGTCGGAGCAGAAAACGTTCGCAGATGTGCAAATTCCCAAAAGGTTAAGTCATCGAAGATTCCAGTCGTACTGCAGATCGGCATGTTAGTATTCAGTGAGCTGTTATCATATATTCACGCGATACAGATTGGTGTAGGCAGAACTGAAATACTAAAAGGAAAAGGAACGAGGGAGTGTGTTCAGAAATCTGGTGAATTATCTGAACAGCAGGTCGAATTAATTTCAAGAAGATCGGTTTGACTATCTTGAAACTGAGAATCGAGCTGTGAGGGTCTAATAAGCGAAACGAATTGATCGCAAAAAATAGAAATCGCAAATTGCAATTACTATTCAGTGGCATCATGAACCGGTGGTCAAAATTGCACAATTCGCAACGTCAGTACAATTTATGAAGTATTGTAGACACCGCGTAGCTCAAAAGTGACTGGGCGGTTTAAGTTAATCTCTCACAACATTCCCTTATGATTGGAAACTTATACTCTCATACGTTTCTGGCACACTACACGGCCAAACCCGATTTTTTCAGAATTAGGATTGGCGCACTTTTATCATAAAAGTAATCCTCGTGACACACAATCTTTCGATGTGCACGCATCCAATACTACATTCTTACAGCATCGGCCATTTATACCTAAAATGATACACAAATAAGCACATAATCAATTTG
>JAAUYH010097098.1_pt1 | contig 19770 bp, 11 predicted proteins | sample 7278061 | NCBI WGS metagenome assembly JAAUYH01 (sample SAMN14350203, study PRJNA611818) | marine sediment metagenome | isolation source: surface marine sediment (0.6m) | place: French Polynesia: Moorea | collected 2018-08 | reverse complement strand
CGCCATTGGTGGGGTTGGTCAGACTCTTCGAGACGAGTGTACGGGACTCCATGTCTCTTCCCGACACCGGAATCGCCTTCAGGAGCGTTCCTGAGGCGCTAGATACTTCCTTAGGGTGATCTGATTACGTCGTTGGCGACACTATCTTCAGAGAACCACGGAGTGGGGCTCAAGGAGGCCAAAAAGGTGACTCTAAAATCGGCAGCGGGATATATTCATACATTGGTAGACACGTATGATAGAAAAATTAGACTAGTAACGGATAGTAGACAGTTTTATCCCTGCTAACAGGGCGATCTTCCTGGCAGAACGTCGTGACCCCCTCAAAGAGAGAGTAGGCCCTCATCAGGAGCCGCTCCTGAGATGCCTACAGCGTAAGCAGGGATTACACAACTGTAAGAGTATAATTGGTACAGGTGGAAATCGTATCTAAGGTAAAAGCGTAAAATGTCTGAGATTTCGGATGAATCATAGAAAGTTCAGAGTCAGGTGCATCTAGAGGAAACGTTTCGTTTCTATCGTTAATCATGAAATTAAGAAACAGAAAAATTAATAGGAGAACATAATAGGATATTTTAATAAAAGGAATAAAAAAGGAAAAGAAAACAATGAAAGGGAATGGTGTAAAAAGGAGAGTTAGGGAAAAATAATGTTTCTCTATCTTACCCCTCTTTTTCTCTCTCCATCCTCATGTGGTGCTAGCATCCCTCACTACGGCGGTGCTCCTGTTGTTGACAAGGATCTGTAGTCGCCTTATACCCTATCGTGCAATTTCTTGTCTTTCCTCAAGTAGTACCTCTTTCCCCTTTGAGTATGGTGGTGGGGCTTGCTATCTCCTAGGAGAATTGCTCCAAATCAATCATATCTCTACGTGCTATTTATGCAGATTCATTCCAAAAATAGTCTATTTCAGCGAACTATATCTTTGATGTGTTGACAAAAAATGAAAGATTCATCGGTACACCATAGAATACCGGCTATTATGAGCCTTGACAGAAATCCAGTGCACGGTGATCCATTCAAGAGTCAAGAAAATCTAATCATGTATGAAAAAAACAATGCAGGAAGACTTACATTACAAGGCCAAAGGGTCCAATAAGAGGAAACGAACGGTAAAAACTTGGGTATCCTTACCCAAAACTGATTTTAAGTTCAAAATGGAGTAAATCACTCAAGTATTTAATGTTATTCATCTTCTCTATCCGGAAAAATTGGTCTCCCTGCAATATTTCGAAGAAGCTTTGATTTGGGAAAGACTCACTAGCCATCGGTATTCTTAACTGTAATACTTTGAAATATTGATTTTCGCTCTTCTCCGGTAAAATATCGGATCCTTGTGGTGCTGCGAACTTCGGCATCAGATTTTTACGTTCAAACTTAGCTGTAATAGATGTCTTCCTGCACTTTAGTCAAATGCAAACTATATTCGAACCAGAAAGGATGTATGAAAGCAAAGGAGGATGGTATTTTCACACGTGTAGCTTCTATTTCATGATTCTTTACGAATGCAAGCTATACTGCTGTGAGATTTATGTCAGAGTTTGCATCGATAGAGCAAAAATGTTATATTCTCCCAGTTAAGAAACCCTGTAGGCTAGTGGATCGAGAGAAGGAGAATTATCCTACATTGGGCGATTAAGAAAATTCTGCCCAATTCTTCTAATATCATTCTCAACATTCGTCCGGTAATAGAGCACCTCTGCTTTGGTTTTTATTAATTATATTTAAAATTTATTTGCTATTACGAATTTCTTATCAACTTAGGTACTTCTTGTAGCAGTAGCATTTTAAACCGTTCTATGTGGTTCTTCTATTTAAGCTTCCACCTAAATGGTTCCGAGAAGCAATCTAGAGAAGCTTCTGTTCACAAATCGACACAGAATTCTGCAGTGATCTGATTCGTGATTCCAAACTGACGTAGTCAGCCTCAAACTTTCTTATTTAGGTTGATTCACTTCATCCTGACACTCATTGTCGGGAAGAATTTTGAAGCATGATCTCGTTTTTCTTGATTGGCCAATAAATTGACATCCTCCTAAGTTGGAATCAGTGTCCATGTGTTTGAATCGATCGGAATCTGAGATACCTTATACTATGTAAAATTGATGCCATCAGCAACACGGAATAGGATGAATAAGATAAATAGAAATTCTTCCAAGAAATTTGATGCTTTCTTTTTCACATGATTCGAAAATTTCAGCGGTGAAAGCCTCGTGGACACTTGACGTTATTGTTTGGAGATCCAAAGAATATGTTGCATGGGACACAAACACATTATAGCTCAAAATTTCCTGTTTGTTTGTATTCTGTTTCAAACGAACGGGCTTAAGGAGTTATACAAGAGAAAATCAACATAATTCAAGTATACCGCGCAGTTTATTGTATTACCCGTTCTGCAAGTAATCAATACAGAATCAAGCAATTTCTGAGTTGATTTTTAGCTATAGCTCTTCGATCGCTTCCTTTTTATTCTGTAAAAATTGCACACCAGGACTTTGAAGATAATTATAACTCTGGAAGTATACAGCAAAACCCTTTCCGGGCTTTGCTCTAATCGATCTTCGATACGGACCTCTACGTAGAAAAAAGTGATCTGAATACACTTTTTACCATTCCTATGACTGGGCAGAGTAGTTATCTTGGCTTTAATATAGCCTTTCGAGGTTGTTCTTGCTAGAAACCAAAACTTCGCAATATCGATGCATTCTTTTTACATTCTTACCAGTTGCAATGCACATAAATTGACAGCATTTTTTAAAAATGAGATTAGAATTATTGATAACTCAGATTAAAATAGTTCAAGTCATAGAATTGGTGATACATAAGAGATTACCGAGAAAAATGGGAACCAGAATTGTTTCCGAATATTTCGCACATGTTGCTAGCAAAGTTAATGGCAACGCAGTTTTGAAAACAAGTTAACGCTGTATATAGTCCATAACTTTTGCGCAGTATATTTCCTGTCGCAGAAAACCGTTATTTTCAGAAAATTTCATCTATGAATATAATATTCTATCCTAATTTGACTGGCTTGACTTTCTGAAATGATGCCTCTTTCTTTGTTCTGTAGGAATGTCGCTTAACTGACGCTCTCAGGAACAAACAGAAGTTCCAATATTTTACTGAGATGCTTTTGTATTTTTATGTCTTGATAAACTTGATCACTCGGCTTTTAGCTCTAACCTATTCAAACTTAAATTAGTTAGTTACATAAATTCAAAGACTTTACCACACTCTTGAGCTCTACTAAAATAGTAGTTGCTATTTAATTCTTTCCTGCGTATTGTCCGACTAAACCGAGCCAAACTGTTGAAAATAGAATCTTATTACACGACTACTTTCTTAAATGACGTATGTTGTTATCGGGAACCTAAGTACATTATCGGTGAGAAGTTCATTGACTCAATATCACATATAGTATTGATACTATTAGACCTGCCTAGGAACATTCTCGAAAGTTATTATCACCCACCGTTCCCACCGGTTTTAGAAAAAACTATCCTAAATTGAGTTCATTTATCTAAGGATATCGAATTAGGGCATGTTTTTCGATGCCCGTATACTCTACGAAATGAACTCAAATGCAAATAAATTTGAATACAAATTACAATTAATTTAGTTAAAGCGCTCTTCCAACAAACGTGGCTGCGTGAACATAGTTGGATAGGTCGCACTGCTGACTACAGAAAATTGGGGAACAAGGGGGCACAGTAAATTTATTACGGATTTGTATTGTACACGGAAACAAGTCTGGTAGGCAAATGCTGATGAAAACAATTTGATTTGCAAAGTATTCTTAGTAGTAAGTGCTTGCCTGAAACAAAAAGAAGATGTATTTACTTCAGCGCAAGAGCCAAGAGTATTAAAAACGTTTTGCTGCTCCCTTATACATTGACGCCTTCGTGGGACACTCATTGTCAAGCAAGTCTGGCACCTAATTAGTTTAGCGTTTCTGCGGGTTTCGAACAGTCGTGATCTGCAGCGGATACAATAGATAACCCTTCCTTACTTTCGAAACCATCATGAACTGACCGCTTGGGAGTGACTCAGCAGCACATCGTAATTATACATCAGGTATGTTTAATTTTGTGTTAGCGATGTTGGGATAGGTATGTATTTCGTGATACAACGGTGCAGCCCAGTAGTACCACGCTCTTGATTTCGAGTTGTACCACATGAGGTTTACATCTTGCGAGTGCCGGTTTTCGCGTCATGAAGAACCTTTGCAACCACTTCTTCCATTTCCGAGTCTTCTGACGCAGAATCCGAATCTTCCGCAAACAGCGCAGACGCAATCTTACCTCGAACCTTCACTTTGGGTACAGATGCCGAAGATCTCCGCGCTGTACGCAATACTGTTCTCCTCGGTAGCGGAGTCGATACCGAACCTTTGATGTCTGAAATATCTGAAGTTGCCGTAGTGGTCGATTCTGCTTCACTTTGCGGTTCAGCGAGTTTCTGCTGGACTGTCCGAACTCCCGCAGCATTACGCTGTCTCTTCACCGACCTTTCTAGTTTCCTCTTGATTTTCTGTGCTAACTTTTCGTCGACTGACGATTCTCTCGTCTCCTTGATGATGTTCGCAATTTGCACCTTGTACTTACGAACCAAAGGTACACACTTTCCTTTCAGAGCTTTTATGACTCCTGCCGGTGTAGTGCCTGCCTCTTTCGTCCCCGCAATATCGAACAAAATTCGATTCGTACAAACGTACATTATGCTCTCATCCTCGGCTCTCGCTGTGTCATTACGCCACTTACACAGTGCCTGCAATACACACACCTGTTTCACATCGAATCCGAGACCATGCTTTGCGGCCATGCCCATTGCCTGGTAAGGTTTGTAAACCGGTTTGTGCCAACGCCTCGTACAAACCCCGCCCGACTTTTCACACACCTCTTTCCACTTTCCTTTTGTCTTCGACAGCTCGCCACGCAGACGGTCCGCAATATAGAGTAAGTAGTGTGTGTCCGAACGTGCATACATCAACATGTTTGCAGGAAGCGGTCGAACACGCCAATCCGCACGTTGGAATTTCCGCTTATTCGGAGATTGCACATCACAATATTTGGTGAGGAGATACGACAACGAACAGAGCGGGAACAGCGATTTCGCGGCTTGGCCTGTGTCGAATAAATTCACAACATACACGCCAAAACAGCGTTCCAACCATTCAATGTCATTGTCTGCCCCATGCATGACCTTCTGTATGCTAGCATCCGTGAATATGGGCGCGAGCACGCTGTGGATGGAGCCGCGCAGTGCGAGCGTGTCGATGATGAAGTCTTCCGCTCTCGTCGATATCTGCATGAGGCACGTGAAGCCTTGGAACGAGCGTTCACTGTGCGCTTCCAAGTCGACGGCAATCTCCGTGCACTTTCGCAGCTTGTCCGCGCACTTCACTAGCCCATCCACGGTGTCCACGAAGGTCAGAGGCGTGTTCTTCAGCCCCTTGTACACCTGAACCGAATCCTCATCAAACACGAGAGCGGAATTAGCAAGCACTGATTCACTTATCTCCTTTTGATAGGGATGCGGTCCCTGTCGGGCCCTGCGCGTGCGCTTCTTTTTCTTCTTCGAGTCCGACGAAGACTCGCTCGCGCTCGACGAGCAATCATCGTCAGGCACTGGAGCGGGGACGGGGGTTGGAATTTTCGAGTATGGAGGAATAAACGGGTTGTCAGAGTTATCAATAGGGTAATCGGGAAAATTGCGCTGCGGTTTGTAGTCCCGCGGCAACATCTTAGTTATTCCGAGAATGGCGTCTTTAGCCTTGCTAGGTTTCGAAATGGCCTCGGCGTCTGCGCGTGTCTCCGCATCAGTGAGAGGGGTGTCTCGAAAACCTTCCACGGCGTCGAGCGCGGTGTGAGCGCGCTCGAGGGAGTCGTCAACAGCATCAGAAACACGCATTCTGACGCTGTCTTCGTCGTCGTCCGACGTGTTCTCGGATTGGTTCGACGGCGCCGAGGTGAGAAGCAGGGAGTTTAAAAGGTTCTCAATCCGCTGCACGGTCGAATCCCAGGTCCTCGAAACGGCAGCACTAGTGAGCAGCGCGACATCGCGCGAATCCCCACTTGGCAGCGAATTAGCGTCGTGAATTGTAGAGGATAACGCTTGCAGTGTGGCGCGCGTCTCCTCTACCGTGAACGACGTCTGCGGCTGTCGCTCCTCGTCTGTGTCGTTCGTTACTTCGGTCGTCGGCGAGGCCATGGTCGCGCCAGTTGCCACCTCACTCTGCGACTTGCAGCTGCACGAAAGGCGACGACGGAGACGTCAATAAATGAGTCGGATGCAAACGGCGCCGAGTACCTGTATTGATCCCGAGGGCGAGGCACGAGACGTGGAAGGGAAAGATTGTTTATTTGACTCACGATTTGCGTTACAGTGTAAGACCTCTGTAAATATCATAACATACGGAACTTGGGCCATGATTGGGCGATTCGGATGGCCAAGGATTGATGCTCAAGCTCGCCCTGCGCTCGTCGCTCCATACACGCAAATTCGTTGTGCTCCGTAGCGCACTCGCAAGCCAGCAGACGAGCACCCGTTACCGTATCTGTGCTAAACGAACGCCGTGGAAATTTGATTGTTGGCGGCAGCGAAACCTTGCACGTGTGGCGGCCGCGGGCGCGGCATGACGGTCTGCACGCACACCTGAGCTTGAAAGCGGCCGTTTTCTTCGTGCGCCATAGATGGCGACAGGCGTGTCACTTCGAACTATCACGCTGCTTTTCTCCGCGGGCTGGGGTGGGTCCTACTTCTACAACCACGCCGATGGCACGCGTGACATAATCGCCACCCAGCTCGGGCGTGCCGTGCGACGCGCGGTGGCTATCACCGATGGCAAAGAAAACGACGCGAACAATGCGAACAGCGCGGAGAACAGCGCGTTGTCTGCACTTTCCGATAAGGTCACCGCGCTATCCCGCGACATCACTCGTTCCGCCGACCGACCCGTGGTCGTGCTGGGACCACCATCATCGCGGGTGTCGGCAATTGCAGACGCGTTATCATTAGCGGGTTGGGCCGTGCTGGCTGTGGGTTGCGGAAGCGCGATTTACTATGTGGCGGTGTGGAAGGGCTGGAGCCTTCGCGACCTGGCGTGGGTATCGCAAAAGTCGTTCGACTCCACCATCGATACAATGCAAAAAGGCCTCGCGCGCGTATCTGGGGTGATATCAGTGGTACGACGTGAATTCGGCGAGAAGATGAAAGTTATCGAATCTCAGGTTGACGCAGTACGGACCGCGTTAAGCAACAAAATTGAGGACGAAATCTGCGAGGTGAAGAATGGCATTGGCGAGGTCAGCGCGGAGGTGGCGTCTGTGCACAACGTTCTCGACGATGTGAACAATCGAATCGATGCGATTGACGGGAAATTAGACACCGCAACGAATGGTATCATGGCGCTTGTTCGAGTCGTGTCAAGTTTAGCGCCGGATACGGTTCGCCCAGGGAACCCGTTTTGGGAACTGAAACAACTCGCCGATGTGGAATCGCCACCTCTCGTTCAGGACGTTCAGTCGCCGCCGATGATGAGACGTCGCATATCGTATGGGATCGGCGGAATTTTGAACAAGGACAAACCCAACGGCATCAAGGAATCCTCCGATGTCAATTACACCGCGGCTGTCCCTATTGCACAAAACAATACTCGCTAGCGTTAGAATCCGCGTGTGGAACTGTGGGAGCGAGCGCTATTTACGACTTTCGACGACCTTCCTTCCTTATCTCGGTTTTCATTGCGTTATTGTATCTATTTCTCCGTGTCACTAAACACTATCTTTACCTTCTCACCCGTACAGTATCCCATTCTGCCCCTCTTGCTCGAATCTTGTACTGTACTGTACTGTACCCATAGCTTACCTTCACCTCGCCATGACTGCTTCCGGTCGAGGATATGGAACTGGAGTGTCCCACTTCGTTCGTAACTGAACACTTAGAAAATGGGGCGATTTCTTGATACTGTACTGTATCTACTCCATAATTCTACATGTTCGAGCGTAGTCATGGCCAAATTAAAGACATGCTCGTGAGGCGCAATCTTTTGGATAGGACGGACTTCCAATCTGTCTGTTGTAGTCCGTCCTCATATTTTGCATCATGTAGGTATTTACATCACTCTCCTTTATGATGGACTCCATCGCTGTGTTCAACGTGAGGAAGCAGTTACGGACAATCCGCGCTCATCGGTAAGTTCGAAGAGCTTGTATCTGCTTGATATAGATGTGGGGACAAGGTTTCTGCGCTTGGACAAGACGAAGGAGGATGGGTCGTTGTGAAATAATTACGGAACCAATTTTCGACGAAAAATGCGCGAGTTCGCAGGAATGTGAATCGAACCCGGCACTGCTGCAGGGACTTCTGTACCTTCATCGCTTCATGCAGTACTCAATACATTAAGTTATCTAAAGAGACGACGGCGGGACCACAAGTATCCTCAGTTATTTACCACAATTACATCCAGAGCATCCTGTCGTCGATTTCGGCGCTATACCTGCTGCCTTCATGAATGATACATTGTCTACTGAATCTACAACTGCGCTATCGTGTTTCTTCTCTGCGCCAGGGTCCTTATTCGCTTCGACACTTAACTTGGCTAGTTTTTCAGTCAGATTGGTATTCGAGTTCACAGCTGCAGTTTTCTTGTTCGCCTCCGTTTTGTCAGGCTTGTGATAGTTTGTCCACGGCCCAGACCCTCTCGCATAAAAGTCCATCGGATACTCTTCCTCTTTCCACTGGGCCTTTCCCAACGCTACAAATGCTTCATACGGGGTTAACAAAGGTCGCTTCCCATAGTTCGTACCCCAATCGATACTCAATCTCGGACAAGCGATTTGAATCCACGCTTCGGTACCGGCCTCCTCCATAAGTTCCAACTTGGCGGCCGAAATTTCTGATACCAACACAATGAAGTATTTCTTCCCGGCTTCTTCCAATGCTCCTTTCAATCGCTCGAGTATCGCTGGTGAACCTTGTCTTCCCAGTGTACCGAGAATGAGACCAAAAAATTTCGCCTCCTTCGCCGTGTTCACTGCATCTCGCCGTCTTGTGCGCATCGCCGGATGGTCGTACAGTTCACGAGTAATAGTTTTAGAGTACGGGTCGTAGCGATATGCGGGTAGAGTAGGATTCGCTATCATCGCGCTCTCAAGATGAAACCGCCCATCGCCAACATATATCAACACCTCTCGTGACGGCATTTTCGGCGCGGTACAACCCAACAGCTCACCAGGTGACAATGGTTTCGCTTGGGGTATTTCAATATCACTAAAGTATTCTTCTAGCTCAGGTCGGATGGTGTGGATGGTATCAACAAACTGAATCGTCCCGACGAGCGACATTTTCACATCCGATGCAAAGTTGTTTTTCAGACATCGAACGAGATGCGACGGGTCGAACTTGATATGGACAAACACGTACAACATGGGCAACATACACTTGGTCACTGGAACAAGACAGCTGTGCCCGTAATGAACGAGAAAGTCGCACCCCAGCGCCTTTGCGGAGAAGTCATCAACACAGCATGCGCCGTACGTCACATCACCCAGTATCACAGTTTGCACGCCGTTGGCGTGCTTGCGCAATATCTCAGATATCATACACCCGTAGCGCACCAATCCTTCCGGCATTTGCAAGGCAACGCGTTTCGCATTGGCACGTCGCAAGCGATGCACTGTTTTGTGTATCTCAAACGAGTAGTTGGTTGGTAAATTCGATATGTCGGAATTGAGTTCGGGATCATGTAGAATTTCTTCTGGAACAGCATTTGCGCGGCGAGGACGACGAGTACTACCCGTCTTGTTCTCATCAACTTTGGCAACTCGCAAGCCAGCGCCGGCAAGCCGTCCGGTTCGCACGGGTGCAGTGTTTGCAGTTTCGTTTGTTGCCATGGTTTGGTAAACCGGAACACGGCCGGTGACGCCGAATACAATACAGATAGATGCACCTACAGTGGTCAGAAACGAATTAGACTCGATATTGAACTCAATACAAGTGCTGTATACAGTTCAGAATTTGTATGTTGTGATACATATATAATAAACAACTCCGCACTATTTAATTGTAAAGTTCTCGGGCTTTCATTTAATGCACATAATAAATCCGGAAACTGACCAATAACTGAATTAATGTGCAGTATGACCGACGACGTTAATGCTGAATAACGCAGAAATGAAAGTAGCACAACTGCTAAAATTCGCTGCTCGAATTAAAAACTCCTAACTTCAAAATAGAGAAAATTTATCAGCTACCGTATTCCAAAAATGGATGTGAAACTTGCTTGCACAAGATACCATGCAACATTTTGCAGTTGACAAGGATTTACTCAAGCTAAAAAACAACCTGAATACAAAATTCTGCATTTTCCCTAAAATATGATACTTTCTGGTTGCGCAAACGAATGCAGAGTAAATGCTAATCAGCGAGAAGAGGTTAGTCGACTCGATCGAAAACCAGACCTATCCCATGACTCCGTGTTAAAATTTTGTATTATTTTATAGTTGCCTAAGATCCAATAATATGTATCACGGAGTACCAGTGTATCGAGTATGGAATTCCTAATCAGACCGAGAATTCGGACCAAGACTCAAAAAGGTTTCTCTAGACGGTTCGTAATTCTATTATCAAACAATTTAGAAACTAATTTTCTATGAGGCGTATGGAGAACTAAACGTGATAAGGATTGTGCGCAGGGCGGCCGCGCGAGGGTACCACGCGGAAACGGGCGGGAGAAGGCGAGAGTAGTGACGAGGAAGGTGCGGCGGAGAGCAATGCGGCGGAGTGGGAAGCCTGCGGCAAAGACAGAGAGGAGGAGAACGTGACTGGGATAAAAATCAAGCGGTTGCACAATATCCATTGACTGGCCGGAAGATGTCAAGATGTACAGGGGATGGCCAAAAATGTATCAAGCCTAATATTTAAAATTTCAGGCGGTTCAAAATATACAGAAAAGTAATAAAAAAACAGTACAAACCAACTGTCATCCTAAATACGAAGCGGGCATGGATCGAAAAGTTTGTTCCAGAGAGATAGCGGGTGAGATGCAGAACAGTATTCTGGACATTCATTATATTGGTGTAAGGCAGTGCGATATAGCTGAGTACTATAAACTGAATAAATCTAATGTATCAAAGATTCTTAAGCCAGAATGTGACGAAAAAGAATCAGACAAGAGAGAACACAACATATTTTTCACCCAGAGATACCAGAATTTTAATGAAGTAGTGAAAGAAAAGTATTTAAATCAGCACACGTAATTGCATCCACTTACTTCCAATTTGTGCCAGTTGAAGTAAGTTATGTACAGTGTGACGTACGCTAAAGTTTAACGGAATCAAGAATTATGTAGCTGTATCCAAGCCATTCTTATCGCCAAAGAATTTGATCAACCATCTAACATGAACTAGCCGTCATAAATAATAGAGGAACATGCAGTGTGACAAAGTTGTGTTCGGTGACGAGTTCTCATTTACTGTGCATCCAACGTCACTAAGGAGACGTTTATGACAAAACGCTAACACTGAGTTCGAATTGCATAACCCAGTTCCTATATTTGAGTCTGGTTATATATCTCTATCAGTATGGGAAGCGTTTCGTACGCATGGAAGAACACCGTTCGTACGCATAAAAGGTACATTCAAATGAGAAAAGTACAATGAAATATTGGAAAAAATTGATTCTTTCAGCAACCCAACAGTTTGGAAGCACACCTAATTTTTTTCTGTCGACAAGACAACTGTGGACCACATCTCGCGAAGTCGATTGCTGCTCAATTGGGAGCAAATAGCATTAAGGTCATGAAATGGCCCGCTCAAAGCCCAGTTTTACGACCAATTGAAAACGCGCAGTCATTACTGAAGAGGAGTATCCGAGAGCGTTCTACAGAAGCAACTAACGCGGATCACCTGTTTCATGTATTGCAAGAAGAATGGTCATCTATTCCTGATGAATATTTCTTTCGCTTATTAGATCTATGCCTAGGAGGGTTAGTACTGTGAAGTCAAATATAGGTGCTTCGACAAAGTATTGACATCTACCTAGGTAATCCGGAATTTTAATTAAATTTTAATGGGATTAGGATTCGAAATTTAAGTGGTGTTTTACAGGAATACAATAGTTAATAGTTTTTGGGCCACTCCTTATAAATTGTATCCATTTCGATGTGTTACCAAGCAGGCGCCGTCTTTACATCATATCTTCTGGAATCTCGATATGTTTTATGCGTTTATGCATTTCAGTGAACTAAATCTTGTCGTTTTCGTTTACGCCGCAATTCGTTTTTTGCAGCTTCAAAGAGCATAGAAGGAAGCAATTTAGCGGCAATAACACGCGCGAAAGATAACCAACCAGTAGCCATCATGGACTATTCAAGTCGAAGTGAGGACTGAGTGGCGGAATGTACAATCATCTTGAAAGTTTCGTGGTAGTGGGTCATTTAGAGTCCTAAAGGCTATATATAATTCCAAGCAGCATTTGGATGATATATTACCTTGTGATTGATGTCGAAAGCGCCGGAGTCAGCTAAACGTTTTGTATAGCGTCTGGCACAAAGGCACATAGCAATAAACGTGTATTCTTTTGCATTGTCAAGTTTCGATGCGATAATGACATCAACGCATCAAGAAAGTCTCATGAGCAGTGTAGGGCAACCCGCGAGGGAAAGACAGAAACACACACTAAACGCAGAAGGAAGGCCACTCGAGAGGGGAGATGATCACCCATGAGGAAAGGTGACGACTGTGAAACCACGCAGAACAACACAACCAACCGACTTAGTATGAGATGTCAGCCTGCTAGGGAGGTAGAAGATAGCATATGTCTGCAATGCCGCAATACCGCCACCATTGGTGGTACATGGACGAACTGTGGAGCAAGAATCATCAAACCCAACGCAAAGAGCTACCCAAAGGGACGGAGGACGGTTGACAAAGTGGAAGAGATCCCGTCCGGGTGTAGTTAGGGGCTGAAATCTCCTTAGTTCCCTCATAGGAGTCCCCGGATCACTTATACTAGTCTATATTAAAAAACTACATTACCTATATACCTAAACTAAAATAATACACTAACCACGAAAGGGCATCACCAATCGGGTGGACAGTGCATCTAGAGAAAAACGTCTAAACTGTACAATTCTCCGAAGATTAGCAGGATCAACATTCGAGCCGGCGCGTCACGATAGCATCCCATCTGTGGGTTCTGATACAGCGATGCACCACTAGCAGCCATCCAGGAAAAAGTACATACCTTTGCAGAGGAGAGAAACTGAAACGGCAATACGTTTCCTGTATTTAATAAAAGAATCGTAGCTCATTGAGTACTTTTGCGTCTTCGTTGATATGCGAGAGTGAGCTCAAGTTTGGGAAGACAGGAACACATTTTTTAGGTTCAATACGATCTAGTGTGATAATCGGTCTGAATTTCTCATTTCCTTACGGTTCAAAATAGAAGCCAATCTCAGAAATTTCGTTTTGGTACAGTCAACAAGAACAGTTTTATAATGGAGAAGAATGTCAGCGTCGATGACAGTGCGCTCGACATAATCGAGCATAGTCTTGTTCTGACTCGGTCGGTAGTACTGACCTTCGCATTCAGGTCTTCAGAAACCTTAACTGCAACTAATATCCTGGTGGCTCTGCTGAAGTTCTGTGTGTGAAATAGGTATTTGGATCGGCCTGAGACAATTTGGAGTGTTAGGTGTACCGAAAATTACAACAGATGAGGCAGGAGCTTAAATACTGAAAATAATCACGGTAAGCATTTGCAAACCTCAAACCCTTGAGAAAATATGACGGTGGTTTGTTGCTACTTCGCTTATTGGATATGGATTTTGAGTGTGTGGGTAGCATCATAGAAATATTCACAGTTAGTAGTTAGTTTGATTGATGAGAAGTTACTGTCGTTGTTGTAGATTCTCCAAAGGACTGTTCCAACTGAATGTCGTTTGGAATAAAAGCACATGTTTTCTTAACTATGTTTGCAAAATAGGGAACTGACATCATTTTTCTCCGAAGCCAAGTATCGGTAATTGCACAACAAACAATTCCTTGTCCGGATTGTCGGAAATGCTCCTGGGTCAGCAGAACATGCCGATATTTTATATGCTTCATTTACCTAGCATTTGAATTATTTAATTAGTAACCGTTATTTCGATTTAGGATATTTAACTGTGCACGCTACCATTACAATTAACAAGTCGAATAATACACAAGATCAACTTTGCTGCACCAGACCGACGTCGAGGGACGGTGTGGTAGCAAGAGCACGTATATTCGCATAACGATCTTACTTGCTTATTACTACTCGCAAAGCGAAGTATCTAATAACGTTTAAGCGACACCGGCAAGTGATTTAAGGGACTTGAACGTTCTGAAAGAGTGCCAAACCCCAAAACTATAGCAAAACAGATTTGTTTGGGAGACAATCCCTGATCTACATTGAGCTATTGGTGACTGCGAACTACAATATCTACTGAAGATAATCCTGTAGCTACCAAAGAGGGTGCAACTAGCTGCGGTGCGGATATCACACCACTTCAACCTAACCGCTCGATCGGTAAACGGGACAGAGAAAAATTAGATTGAAAACCTTTGGAACATCTTTCGCATAACAAACGATTTGGAAAAATCTATCTACATGGCTATCGGGCCGATACTGGACATGAAGATGACTGGAGACGCCATGATTACGATGCATTCGGAAGTGTTTCACCCCCAAATGCTCAGGGTCTTATTCAAGAAGGCGCTCGAGGGGATGAACCTGTAAGCGCTCAAGTTCATAAAGTTCAAGATGTGAGAGCATAATTTCCGTTGCATAGCACAATCATCGGGAATCCCGACGCATCTCCACCATCGTCTAACGTGTACACACCCAGCTACACTGGTGAAGGGTGCAAGTTTCTGTGGCATCGTGTAGTGGCCAAAATGATACCCATCAAGGTAGTCAAACGTCTTAGGATCCAAGATACGTCCAAAGCAAGAAAGCAGGTGCAGTTGAATACTATTTTAAAGACAGGAAATTCTTGGGTGTACCATCTCAGTCGATTAACAACTTGATCCAAGACTTCGAGTTATGATCACACTAGCAGGGACCGAGCCCTCCTCAGATGCCTTTGTTCTTTGTCAACGCTTTAGTGAATCCAGCCAGATAACATTTTCTGGCTCATTGTTCGACGATAATGCTGTTTGGCCAAGCACTCACGATTATGGGACATAACTACAACTCGGACACTAGGTAATTGCAACTCCTATCTGGGGTAGAGTGCATTAAACTGCTCTCCTTCATGAGGAAATAGCGAATAGTAGTCAATCAGAGTGTTTAACCAAACTAATCGACCATATCAACGCTCTAGGGGCCGCAGGTGTATGCTGTATTTGTTGACGATCCGCATCAAGCAAGGTACACCGTAGTACCTTAATGTGCATCCACTGGGCCCAACAACTCATTTCGTAGGTAGCCACGCCCCGCCATCCCTTCATCCAATTTATCACGGACCCCTAGAAATCTTGCAACTCCAAGAGGAAGTTAGCTGCTCTCAACCATTTTATACACATTACGGGCAATCCATGAATTACCCAAGTACCGTCAAGTACCTGGGATATATGGCTATCTACATTCACTGCACAAGAACACTGGTAAAAGTTCATTTTTAGCTCAAAGAGGGGGCATTTCATCAGACATTAGCTGGATCATCTATGAAATGAATAGAAACACGCGCTACATTTCGCAAAATCGTGCCTAAAGCGATGCGAAAGCAAAAAAATTCTACAAACGTCCGCTGGCAGTCTCACTTCTTGCACGAATACGATTATAAATTGCATTATTCAATAGCGTGTTGGGTAATATGTAGCGTTCATCGCGATACCCTCGATCTGTTGTTGCTCATTCATCAGTAATATTCAAAAGTTTTTTCGGTGCCAATCAAAAATTCTCAAGTCAGGATTAGAACAACATTCAGAGGACCTTGTGTTCAAACAATTTCAACTGCAATCCCGTATTGTAATCCTGCCCTCCAAAATTTATGCGAAAAAAGGCTTTTGTCAAGTGAATAAGGTTGATAAACCGGGCAGTCTGTTACATCAACACTAATGTAGCAACCGTTAAAAGAGTTGCCACATTAGATAGCGTGTTTAAAATCGTGCAAACACATTTCCAGAATTTCTTCTCATCCGATTGTGTTAGTGTGAAATTCACATGCACAGTAGAGTATATTTTAAGAAACAGCAACGACCATAACAAACGCTTCGAAAAGCACCCGGATGAGTATTATTCTCAATCATTTTCCATGCTCTACAAGACGAAATCACAGTCGCTCGAAACAATGTGGAAAATCTTCGGACTCGAACTATAAGACTTAAGCAACGTGCAAGCTTAAAGATCCAGTCGCCAACTTCAGCGAACCGACCGGTAGACTGGTTGATGACATTTCCTAAGATAGAATAAATAGGCAATACGTATGCATGGATACATTTTTCCTTGAACTTGTACCTGATGCACAGCAATGAAATTACTGCAGCTTGTATCCCAAAAATGAGGTTGATTGAAACGGATATGTAATTTAAAATGCTATTCAACATTGGTTGAATTGAGACGCAAAACGATTCAGGATCAAGGATACTTAAATTCGAGAAATAAACCAGTTGTTCTGTAAATTAATAAAAAAATCTGGAAAAGCTGTGCTGTCCGAGTGTAAGATCAAGCAAAAAAATATCTTGCGTGACTCTTCCTCTTTAATAGGGCATCGAAAATGTTTTTATTTAGAAATCGGATATGAACGCGATTTGAATTTTTTTAACAACTTTTAGAAAGAATAAAGGGGTTATTAATGCCAGGCATTCAACTTACAGCAGAATACATTGATAAACTTTCAAAAACATTGTTCTGATTTCGATCAAAATCACTGATTTCAGCTCAAATTTTGAAGTTTTTGATGTCACGAGAGCTAAATTCTTGAATAATCAAATATACAGATTATCGCTGCTTTCTTTTGTTGTGTACCTGGAACTGGTTTCCAACTATTTGACAACGATACTGATTGATTAATTTTTCAGTTTTATCCATCCGATGCAGTTAGAAATGATTATTTTGAATTAAATCAACGCATTGGTGGATATTATTGAGAAATGATAAACAGAAACAAACTGACACGAGATACCTTGAAATGTTTGTGACACTGCAAATTCAAAACTTATATAGAGTACGACTATGGGAATTTCGAATAAACAGTTCATAAAAAGGTGCTGTGGTATTATTAAATTTGCACAGGGAATTGCAAAATAGAAATGGTTTCAAATGAGTATTAGTTGTCCTCAAAAAATTTGAAGCTTACAGATTTCGGAGATGCGTCGGTCATCGACCAACGCGAGGTGAAATTTGCAGGTGATGAAGGGCAAGTCAGTATTTTCAGGTAATATCTTGAATCTGTCGACCTGAAAAATTCAAGTAGGTGGATGCGAAAGCATACCATATGTGCACGTGTAGAAGCGATGACAGGAAAATTTCAGAAATTTTAACGCGAATACTCTTCGTTCTTATTTTCAATCACTTGCAAGGACCGTGAGTTGGAGTATTCGAATTCGTGATGAAAGTACTTATTTTCATTCGTTTGCGAGATTTTCATAACTAACATTTTTACAGCGCGTGAAACAAATAATTAGAGAGTCTAACAGAAATGTTTAGCCCCACAGTTTTGCACTAAGCCACCATCTCATGATGATCGAAGTGGTTTTGTTGAGGTGGCGAGCGATATTGATGAGCCAAATGATTTAATAATGGTCCAGGAATTACATTATTTGATACACTATTTAAGTCTATTTAAAATCTTGGAGTTTGGCTTGCCCCGGATGATGACGAAATAGGCACGTGAGCGTTGCGATACTATTGTTTGCAGGTACTGACAAAAAATCAGATTGATATCAATCTTGTGGATGGTCGAGAGTATTTGATGTATTCTGTGAAGTGACCATTAATGATAGTCAATGCTGAAAAAAATGCTCAGAAAGCGGCCTTAAGGTGGTCCTATAGGAAAATAAAAAATAAATTATCTCCCAATAGTGACTTGTTTTAAGCAGTCTGTCGCGAAACTGCGTAGTACGGGGTGTCAAAAAAACCGCCGTTTTTGAACGGGCCATGTCGTGTACATTGCGGTCGGCCTGAGATTTAACATTTTTATTAAAAGTACAAGAAACTATAGCATGTAATGGCCCAGTAATAATTTTTATTCAGGGCAGTTGTCGTGAATTAGAAGCATTTCTTCTGAAATTTTAGTTTTTACCAATTTTACCAACAGTTTAGCGTGACAAATTTCGACATTAATATTACGTTTAGCCGCCAATATCTACGGAATCCTCGCACATACTAGCACAATGATTGCTTGATAATTCTAGTCATTGAACATTGCGTGTTCTTAAGTTTGTTCAGTACCACGGAATAAGTGAATAATGCAAAGAAGCGGATATACTGATGCTGAAAGGGCACAGTGTGTCTTGTGGAGAAATGAAGGGCCCTGTACAATCCACGTGCAGAGTCTCTTTCAAAAAAGGTATCATAAAATTCTGCCCGCTCGTTCAACGATACGACAATGGTGTGAAGACTATGAGTGTAGGAGGACACATGCTCGTAGAGGAGGAAATGGTCGCCCAAGGATCCCTAATAGTAGAGCTGTTTAATAATACTTCTAGTATTTCTATTCGAGTTGTGGCGGCACAAATAGGGGTCTCCCGTATGCCTGTCTGAAACTATTTCCGCAAATAACTGAAACGTTATCCATACAAATTACAAATTATCCCAGCTCTATCAGGTGAAAACAAATTCCGACGACTTGAATACGTAAAGCATTGTCGAAGAGAGCTGAGAAATGATACTAGTTACTTCAAACGTATTATTTTCTCCGATGAATGCCTTTTTGCTTTTTCTGGAAGAGTAAACAAGCAAAATTGCCGGGTATGGGTACAAAACGTCCTACTGAAGTACATGAGGTCAGGCAGCACTTGGTAAGGGTGATGGTATTGTGCGCTCTATCCGAACTTGAAGGAATTGGACCGTATTTTTCGAAAACGAAACTGTAACAGGTAATTCTTTCAAAAAGATGCGGCGATATTATTTAATGCTACGGCTCAGGGGCTATTCGGGAAACATGATATTCTAGCAAGATGGAACCCCTTCACAATCTTCTACAGTTTTACAAAATTACTTGGACTGTAAACTTCCTGGAAGATGGAAGGGGAGGGGTGGCCAAATGGCATGGCCAGGGTACTCTCCGAACTTGACCCTTTGTGACTATTTCTTATGGGGCTACATCAAAGATAAAGTTTACCGCGATCCACCACGCGTCCTAAAAGACCTCAAAAACAAGATTCGACAAGAAGTTCGGAATATTGATAGACAAATTTTGTGGAAGGTTTATAGAAACATGGAAACTCGTTTGAATTTCGTAATGCGCGAACATGGGGGGCGTTTCGAGCATCTTATAAACTAATCATAAACTGTATTGAGTCTGCTATACAACTCTATCCTACATATTAACCATTCCTTGCCATAACAGTTTACAGTACCGGATTAAAAAAGGCGGTTTTTTGGACACCCTGTAGAGAAAATTTTGTGCATATAACGGCACGTATTCTCTTGCCTTGTTAATTTGAATCCAGATTTGTGTAACATATGCTCAGATCATTAACTTATTCAACTCGTGTTCTATAAATTCATCTATTGCAGCCCGAAAAACTGCAACTTTATGCTGAGAAAAACGAAGACATGTAATTTGAATAAGCTACT